>RCNF010000143.1_pt1 | contig 32245 bp, 22 predicted proteins | sample 2041311 | NCBI WGS metagenome assembly RCNF01 (sample SAMN09708228, study PRJNA481090) | Marine sediment metagenome, whole genome shotgun sequencing project. | biome: marine sediment; feature: ocean; material: sediment; isolation source: Sewage treatment plant 2 marine sediment (STP2) ...
CTTTCCGGCGCTAGCGGCCGGGGCAACCTGTACCGTCACCGTCGACGTCGTCGCCACCGGCGGCGGCATGCTCCACAACCTCTCGGGCGAGCTGCTCGCCGAATTCGTCTCGGCGGGACGGGCGAACGCCACCCTCGAGGTCACGGTCACCGACCTCGCCATCCGGAAGTCGTTCACCGATGACCCGGTGCCTCCGGGCGGCACAGCCACCCTCGAATTCACCATCGACAACTTCGACCGCGACTTCTCGGCCACCGCCGTCGCCTTCACCGACGACCTGACGACCCTGGTCCCCGCCCTGGCCGGCCTCACCTTTGACAGCCTGCTGGCCAACGACTGCGGCGGTTCGGTCTCGGGAGCCGGCGGCACGACCATCGGTTTCACCGGCGGCACCCTGGCACCGGAGAGCTCCTGCACCATCAGGGTCAGCCTGTCGGTGCCGGCCGGCGCCACCCCCGGGGCCTACAGCAATACAACCGGGTCAGTCACCGGCACCGTCGACGGCTCGCCGGTAGTCGGCAACATGGCCTCGGATGTCCTCTTCGTCGAACCGGTACCGATCCTCACCAAAGAGTTTCTCGAGGACGGCACTCTCCTTCCCGACCCGGTGATCAACGCCGGCGACGACGTGGTCCTGCGGTTCACGGTCACTAACACCAGCACTACATCGATGGCCACCGACGTCGCCTTCGTCGATGAGCTGACCGACGGCAGCGGGGGATTGCCTCAGGACCTCACATCCGGCTTTCTGCCCTTTCCGGTGTCGGTGGCCCTGCCGCCAACGCCCGATCCCCCCTGCGGCGCCGGCTCGTCTCTGGCGCTGATCAGCGTCGGTACCGACCGCCAGGGCCTGGAGTTGACCGGCGGCAGCTTGGGGGAGGCCGGCATGGCGGGGGATTCGTGCACGTTCGAGGTGACGCTGTCGATCCCCGCGACCCTCGGGCCCGGCGTCTACCTCAACACGACCGAGGAGCCCACCGCCACCGTCGACGGCGCGACGCGGGTTGGCCTCCCCGCCAGCGACACCTTGACTGTGGTCGCTGCGCCCGGCTTGAGCAAGGCGTTCACCGACGATCCGGTCGCCCCCGGCCGCACCGTGACCCTCGAGTTCACTCTCACCTACCCGCCGGAGGCCCCTGGCGACGCCACCGCCATCTCGTTCACCGACAACCTGGCCCCGGTGCTGGCCGGCCTGGTGGCCACCGGCCTGCCGCTCACCGAGGCCTGCGATCCGGACGGCCCGGGCGGAGATCCCGGCACCGGCACCCTGAGCGGTTCGGCCGGGGACACTCTTCTGACATTCCTGAACGGCACCTTGTCACCCGGCGAGAGCTGCACGATCAGTGTCCCCTTGAGCGTGCCCGTCGACGCCGCCCCCGGCAGCTACACCAACACCACCAGCGGTGTCGGCGCCACGGTCGGAGGACTCCCAGCGACCTCGGCCCCGGCCACGGACGACCTCCAGGTCGCCGGCCTGGTCTTCAGCAAGAAGTTCCTCGCCAACCCGGTGATAGCCGGCGAGACCACTACCCTGCGCTTCACCATCGACAACGTCCATCCGACCGACGACGCCACGCTCACCTTCTTTACCGACAACCTGGCCGCCGACCTCCCCGGCCTCGCCGCGACCGGCCCGCCCTCGGTGGACGAATGCGGCGGCGCTCTCAGCGGTACGACCTTTCTGGTTTATGTCGGCGGGAGCGTACTCAGCGGAGAGAACTGCACTATCGACGTCGAGGTGCTGGTCCCCGCCGGCGCCGCGGACGGCACTTACCTCAACGTTACCAGCGTCCTCTCTGCCACACAGAGCGGCGGTCCGGTCACCATCGACCCGGCGACGGATGTTCTCACGGTCGACTCCAACCTGCTGCAGCTCACCAAGTCGTTCACCGACGACCCGGTCACCCCGGGCGACAGCGTGACCCTGGAATTCACCCTCACCAACCTTGACACCGGCCAGGCGGCATCGACGATCGACTTCAGCGATGACCTCGGCGTCTCCATCAGCGGTATGACCTTCGACAGCGTGCTCTTCGATGATTGCGGCGGCACCGTATCCGGAACCGGCACCGACATGATCACCGTTATCGGCGCATCCCTTAGCGCCGGGGGGGCGTGCACCCTCCGGGTCTCCCTCTCGGTCCCCGCCGCGGCCGCCGCCAGCATCTATACCAACACCACCAGCGCTGTGACTGGCCTCATCGGCGGTTTCGCGGTCGACGGCGACGCCGCGAGCGACGAACTGGAGGTCGCCCAGCTGCTGATCTTCAGCAAGTCCTTCGACGGTCCGACGACCGCCACCGGGATGGCGACCCTGACCTTCAGCATCGCGAACCCGGGACCGGAAACCGCCATCGGCATCGCCTTCACCGACGACCTCGATGCCGTGGTCCCGGGGCTGATCGCGACCAACCTGCCGGCGGATCCGTGCGGCACGGGCTCGTCGATCACGGGCGACGGGTTCCTCGTTTTCTCGGGCGGCGAATTACCGCCGATGGGCGGCACCTGCTCGTTCGACGTCGACGTGCTGGTGCCGGCAAGCGCCACCGCTGGCACGTTCCTCAACACCACCAGCGGTCTTTTCCAGTCCGGCCTGCCTGTCGCGGAGCCTGCGACAGCCGACCTGACGATCGAACCGCCGCCGACTTTTGGCAAGGGCTTCTCTCCCAACCCGATCTCCCCGGGAGGCGTCAGCACGCTGACCTTTACGATCGATAACACGGCCAGTTTTTTGGCGGCGACCAACCTCGACTTCACTGACAGTCTACCGGCGGGGGCGGTGGTTGCCGCGACCCCGGCCGCCGCGACCACCTGCACCGGCGGTACCTTGACGGCGGTGGCCGGCACCGGCGTCATCAGCTACACCGGCGGCGCGGTGGGCGCGGGGGCGAGTTGCACCGTTTCCGCGGACGTCACCGCGTCGTCAGTCGGCGTTTTCGTTAACACCAGTGGCGATCTGACGTCGTCGTCCGGCACCAGCGGCCCGGCCAGCGATACACTCAACGTGGTCGACGTGACGCCTCCCGAGGTCACCGCGGTGGAGACCGCCGCCGGACAGCTCGCGGCCTGCGACACCGTGACGCTGCCGGTCTCCTCGATCTCGGTGACGATCGCTGACGACCTGTCGCCGATCGTCGGCGCCGACGATCCCGACAATTATCTACTGCTGGCCGCCGGGCCCGACGGCGACTTCTCGACGCAGGTGTGCGGCGCCGCCGTCGGCGACGACATTCCGATCGAGATCGTCAGTATGTCGCTCACCAGCGTCGATCCGGTGACGGTCATCGGCACGCCACAGTTCTCCAGCCTCGAACCGGAGCTCTATCGGCTGCTGGTCTGCGACACCATCCGCGACGGCGCCGGCAACCAGCTCGACGGCGACGGCGACAGCAACCCGGGAGGCGACTTTGTTCTGCCGTTCTTCCGCGCCGATCCGTTCAACCTGTTCGCCAACGGCCACTTCGACTGCGATGCCGATGGCTGGGTGCTGACGTCGACGATTCCGGAGGAGATCTTCCACTCGCCAGAAGACTCCAGAGGCTCTCCACTATCGGGTTCTCTCGAGTTTATGCAGCTTGGGGCCTACACCGCATACGGGGCGGCGCAGTGTATGGACTTCACGTCGAGCGCCCAGACCCAGATGACAGCACAATGGCAGCTGACGGCCGAACCGGGAGTGCTGATTTCGCTGACTGCCGACTGCGAGTCCTACCCAGGGCCTGACTGCACGGGGCCGTCGCTGGGTATCTCGTCAAGTACGTCGATCCTCGACGACAGCGGCGGTTCCTGGCTGCCCATCGCGCTGACAGTGGCCGACCGGCCCGGGCGACAGTCGATCCTGTGCGGGTTCAGTTTGAGTGTACCGATCGGTGACGACTTCAACTTGCGGATCGACCGCGCTGTCTTCGAGGGAGGCTCCGTGATTTTTGCCGATGGCTTTGAATCCGGCGACCCATCGGCGTGGTCAGCCAGCGAGGGAGGATCCCCATGACTTCGTTTTCTTCGCTCGATCATCAAGAGGCGCAGCCACAACGGCGCACCCGCGCGGCATTCCGTACGTTGCTCTGCGTGGGTCTCATGCTGACGGTCCAGCCGGTCTTCGGGTCCGGTTCCGAGCCGGTGTTCAAGAGAGCGCCTGCTCCTGTGACCGTTGAACAGATCGCTGCAAAGCTGAGCACTCCGGCGCAGTTGATTCTCGACGACGGGAGCTGGGAAGGAAGCGTCGGATTCCCGGGAAAGCAGTTCCTGTGGTTCAACCAGTTTGCGTTGGGCGCCGGCTCGTATGAGCTCGAGGAGGTGTCGGTACTCTTCCCTTCAGGTAGCGGATTGTTCGCCGGAGACGCGATTCAGATTGCGGTCTGGCACGATCCGGATAGCGACCCCGCCAACGGTGCCGACCTCCTGACGTCCTTTGACTCCACGATCCAGTCGGTCAACGGCACCACCTTTTCAGTCTATCCGGTGGCGCCTTCGGTGGTAACGCCCGCAGGGGGCAACCTCCTGGTGGGCGTCATCAATCGTTACGTCGTGGGCGGGGTGCCCGCCTCGACGAACCCCGCCGCCATCGATACGACCAGCCCGCAGGGACGTTCGTGGTACGCGACCTGGACTGCCGACCCGCCGAACCCGCCGGCGCTTCCATCGGACGATGCGACCGCCCTGATCGACCCGTTCGTAGCGGGAAACTGGATGATCCGCGCCGATGGGCTCCTGGAGGTCCAGGGCATTCCGTCGCAGACACCGCTGGGCGTTTTGTTGCTGGTAGGCGCGATTGCCGTCGGTGGGGCTTTGCTGCTTTTCAAGCGATGCTGAAAACGACGACACCTCGAACCGCCCAGCCGCACTTGGGTCCGATTTCACTCATGATATCGTTGAATGAAGAAGGACGCGGCGTCCTACAACCGAACGAACAACGCACAATCTGGGAGGAAAAAATGTCTGGATTCAGGATGAATTGGGTTGTTGTTGCTGCATGCTGCGGCCTTTTGTGCATTCTGTCGACAGCGGCTCCAGCTCAGGATCTTGAATCTGGCCAGGAGGTCGCGCTCGCGACAGTGCGTGCCGGCGGAATTTCGTGGCAGGCCGACGTTGACTACGCAAAGGCCGTGCTGACGGTCGCCGGCCCCGACGGCTCAGTGATGCGGAGAGAGTTCGGATCCCTCGAGCTGATCACCCTCAACACCAACGACGTCGAAGTGGCCGTGATGGGTGACGGCCAGTACAGTTGGGAGCTGCAGCTTGCTCCCGTGGTAGCTCAGAAACAGGCCGAAGCACTCGAGGCAGCCAGGGCCGCCGGTGATATCGCCACCAGTGAAAAGTTGAAACGGAACGGAAAGCTCCCGATCGCGCTGCCGGTGGTTTCGGGCTACTTCAGGGTCAAGGGCGGCTCCATCGTCGTATCGGCCGCTGCGGAACCTCCGACGCGGAACCCCTCGGCGAGGGTCGCCCCGATAGGTGACACCGGCGCCTCGGTGGCTACGGACACTGACGGTGCGACCAAGGATCAGGTGATTCTGGACGATTTGATCGTCGATGGCAGCCTCTGCGTAGGCATGGACTGCGTCAACGGCGAAAGCTTCGGATTCGATACCCTGCGCCTCAAAGAGAACAACCTCCGCATCAGATTTCAAGACACCAGCTCAACCTCCAGCTTTCCCAGCAACGACTGGCAGCTCACGGCCAACGACTCAGCCAACGGCGGCGCCAACAAGTTCTCGATCGACGATATCAACAGTGGCCGCACGCCATTCACGGTGGAAGCCGGGGCGAAGAGCCACGCCCTGTACGTGGATGACGCTGGCCGGGTCGGGTTGGGGACCAGCACTCCGAGTGTTGAAATCCATTCAGTTGATGGCGACACACCGACTCTTCGGCTGGAACAGAATAGTAGTCAAGGATGGGGCGCACAGACCTGGGATGTGGCGGCCAACGAAACCAATTTCTTCATCCGCGACGCGTCAAACGGTTCAAAACTGCCCTTCCGAATTCGGCCGGGTGCGTCGACCAGTAGCATCGACATTTCCGCGACCGGCAACGTCGGCATCAACACCTCGTCGCCTGCCTCCAAGCTTCATGTAGTGGACGGCGATTTTCGGGTCGAGCGGAAGACCTCCGGTGGTTCGAATCATGCCGCACTTTATCTGACTCAGTCCGGGGCGACCGGCGGCGATTTCGTGCTCCGCACCAACGCGACCACCGGGGCGCTGGAGGTCAAGGACGTAGTTGCGGCGACCACCTCGCTCAAATTTCAGCGCGGCGGGGCCAATAACTCGATCGTCGTGGCCACCGCCGTCGGCGGCCTGCCCCGGGTGGGTATCGGCGATACGACCCCGAGCGGCACCCTCGATGTCGCCGGCACCATTTACCTCAGCGGGGCCCAGATTCATCCGGACTTCGTTTTCGAATCCGACTACGAGCTCGAGTCGATTGAAGAGCACGCCGCCTCCATGTGGAAGAATCGCCACCTCCCCGCCGTTGGGCCCGGCGAGTATGACGAGAACGGTCTCGCCCGGTTCGAGTTCGGCAAGAGCCACGTCGGCCTTCTGGAAGAGCTCGAAAAGGCCCATATCTACATCGATCAGCTCCACAATCGTCTCCAGGACCAGGAATCGGCCATCACCACTCTCGAAAAGCGCCTGGAGGATCTGGAGAAGGCCGGCAAACTGCCATAGAAGGAATCGAGCCGGGCTGCGCTCGCAGGCAGGCTCTCGAATTTCCGGCGGACCCGCATCGCGACGGTTCCGCCGGTTTTTTGTGACGAGGTTGGGGCCACGCGGAACGGTTCGGGTATTCTTGGCTGCAATGGGGCATCGCCGCGGTTCCATCGTTGTGGCATCGGCAACGATCGCCACTGTAACGATTCTGGGAGTTCTGAGTTTCTCGTGCAAAGCCGATGACGTGGGTCGACAGATTGGAAATGTGTCCGACCCCACCCTCACCTCGGTCCTGCTGATCACCGTCGACACCCTGCGCGCCGACCACCTCTCCGCCTACGGTTACCCTCTGCCCACGAGTCCCACGATCGGCCGGCTGGCGAATGACGGGGTTCTTTTCAAATACGCCTTTTCGGGGTCGGCGTGCACTGCGCCGTCGACGGCCTCGATCATGGTGGGCATGTACCCGAGCTTCCACACGGTCGGTGTGCTCAACGGGCTGTTTCAACTCAACCCGTCGGCTGTCACTCTGGCGGAGGTCATGTCGGCGAAAGGGTATCGAACCGGCGCCATCATCGGCAACCTTGTCCTCAGGGCCGCGGTCGGGTTCGATCAGGGTTTCGAGATCTACGACGACGACCTCGAAGGGCGCGAACTCAATCGCCGGCGGGCGCGTGAAAGAACGGCCGATCGGGTGGTTAATCTGGCGCAGACCTGGTTTGACGGCGCCGATGGGCGACCCGGTTTTTTGTGGCTCCATTTCCAGGACCCGCACGGGCCCTACACGCCGCCGGAGGGCTGGGCGCCATTCCAGACAGCCGGCACCGATCAGCTCGGCGGAAGTCTTCCGGTCGGGCTCGATCAATCGGGTCATGGTGCGATCCCGAAGTACCAGGTCGTCGGTGAGGAGCGGAAGATCGCCGAGTACGTGCGCCGATATGATGCTGAAATCGCTTTCTTTGACCACCAACTCAATCGCCTGATCGCCTTTCTCTCAGACCGGGGGCTGCTGGATTCGATGCTGATCATCCTCACCGCCGACCACAGCGAGGCCTTTGGCGAGGATGGATTTTATTTTGGACACAGCCACTCGGTTGGCCTCGATCAGGTTTCGGTGCCCCTGGTGATGGCCGGCGCGGGGGTGCCACGGGGGCTCACCGTGGAGACCCCGGTTTCCAACGTCGCACTCATGGCGTCGATCCTGGATCTCGTCGGCATCGAAGCGCCGCCTGAAATTGTGGGCCCCTCTCTGGCCGGTGTGTTCGCCGAACCGGGGCACGACGTGGCGCCGGTATTTTTCGAAACCCCGAACCAGTCGGGAGTGGTTCACGGCAACGCCTACCTCCGCCACGACCGCCACGCTGCGGACGATGAGACGTTTTGGACTGCGGGAAACCCGAACACGGGCGGGTTCTGGCGTCCTCTCGGGCAGGAATTTGTCATGCCCCTCGACCTCAGCATCGAGTCCGAACAGGCCTCATCAGAGTCCCAGCTCGAAGAACTGCTCGCCACGTTCGATGACGACGCTTCCCGCGCACGGACGGACCTCGAGAACCAACGCGTGCCCCTGCCCCTACCGGATCGCCTCCTCGAAAGGCTCAGGGCCCTCGGCTACGTGCAGTGAGTTCGCCGTAGCGGGACGGGCGGCTCTGTGCGCAGGCTTGGATTCCGATCGCCGGCTGGTGGTCAGTGGTACCGGGAACGGTTGATCAGCCGGTTGAGATACCGCTCGAGGTATTTGATCAGGTAGATAAAGCGCCCGAAGCGTTTGGTGCGGGTCTGGCCGTGGTAATAGCGGTAGTAGATCTGCTGCATGATGACCACCAACCGAAAGATCCCGAAGATCCGATAGAAGTCGAAGTTCTCGATTTCGAGGCCGCGTTGGGCCGCATAGTAAGCGACGACCTCCTCGCGGGTCATCATGCCCGCGATGGTGGTCGGTTGGAGGCGCATGACGCGCAGGAGCCAGGGGTCGCCCTTCTGCATCCAATAGGCGAGACCGGCGCCGAGATCCATCAGGGGGTCGCCGAGGGTCGCCATCTCCCAGTCGAGAACGCCGATGACCTCGAGCGGATTGTCGGGATCGAGGACCACGTTGTCGAAGCGGAAGTCGCCGTGGATGACGCTGGCACCGCTGTCGGCCGGCATCTTCGCCGCGAGCCACTCCATGACCCGCTCGTAGGAGGGTGCGTTGGGTGTGTGCGCCGCGCGAAAACGGGCGCTCCAGCCTTCGACCTGGCGGCGGACATAGCCTTCGGGCTTGCCGAAATTCTCCAGCCCGGCAGCCCGGAAATCGACGTCGTGCAACTCGACGAGCTTGTCGATGACGTTGCGGCACAGGTGGCTGACCTCGTCGCGGGACAGCCGCAGATCCCGCGGCAGGTCTTTGCGCAGGATGATGCCTTCGATGCGTTCCATGACGTAGAAATCGCTACCCAAAACGTCGGGATCTTCACAGTAGGCGATGACCCTCGGAACATAGGGATAGACGTCTGCGAGCGCGCCGAGCATCCGCACCTCGCGCGACATGTCGTGGGCGGTCTTGGCCTTACGGCCGTGCGGCGGCCGGCGCAAAACCAGGCTTCGGTCACCGACGGTCACCAGGTAGGTGAGGTTCGAGGCGCCCGAGCGGAACTGCGCCACCTCGACCGAGCCCTCGAGATCGCTGTCCAGCGATCTCAGATATCGTCCGATGGCTGTGGCGTCGAGTTCCTCGCCGGGACGGACGCTGCGCGGTGCGTCGATCACGGCGTGCGGTACTCGCCGAGGATACGTTTGGCTAGAGACAGCTTCTGGACCTCGTCGGGACCGTCATAGATGCGTGCCGCGCGTTCGTGGCGGTAGAAAAAGGCGAGCGGAGTGTCATCGGTCATTCCGAGCCCGCCGTGGACCTGCAGCGCGCGGTCGACCACCCTCTGCATGGTCCCGGCGACCACGAATTTGATCATCGAGATGTCCTCGCGCGCCGCCTTCCAACCCAGACGATCGATCTTCCAGGCCGTCTGCAGAGTGAGCGTTCGAGCCGCCTGAATGTCGGCGTAGGACTCCGCCACCCAGGCACGGACGATGTCCTTGTCGGCCAAAGTCTGCTCGGGCGAGATCGGACGCGACACCGCGCGCGAGCACATCAGGTCGAAGGCGCGATTACAGACCCCGATCCAGCGCATGCAGTGATGGATGCGTCCCGGTCCGAGGCGCTCCTGTGCGATGACGAAACCGTGGCCTTCGGGGCCGAGGAGGTTGGACCGTGGCACGCGGCAGGAGTGGTAGAGGATCTCGGCGTGGCTGAAGTAGTCGTCGCCGGTGTGGCCCATGACGCTGATGTTGCGAACCAGATCGAAACCGGAAGTGTCGGTGGGAACGATGATCATGGAGGCGCGACGGTGGGGTGGCGCCTCGGGGTCGGTGACGGCCATGACGATCGCAAAGGAGGCGCCGTCGGCGGCGGTGGTGTACCACTTCTGGCCGTTGATGACGTAGTCGCCGCCATCGGCAACGGCAGTGGTCTCCATCATCACCGGGTTGGAGCCGGGCATCTCCACCTCGGTCATCGAAAAACAGCTGCGGATCGCGCCCTCGACCAGCGGCCCCAACCAACGCTCCTTCTGTTCGGGCGTGCCGTAGAGGTGGAGGATCTCGACGTTGCCGGCATCGGGCGCGTGGCAGCCGAAGACATAGTGGCCGAGGGGCGACCGTCCGAGCGCCTCCGACACCAGGCCGAGATCGACGAGGTCGAGCCCCATGCCACCGAGTTCCTGCGGATGACCCGGGGCCCAGAGTCCCATTTGCTTGACCATCGCCCTTTTCTTCTCGACCTCCGGCAACAGTTCGCGAAAGGGCCTGGTGAGGAAGGCGGTCTCCATCGGGACGAGCTCGTTGTCGACAAATTCGCGGATCAGACCGAGCGCCGCGTCCATTTTTTCCGAGATCGCGAAATCCATGATCACTCCTCGCGTGTTCAAGGTCATCATACGCCAGGGCTCCCATCCCGGAGGGTCTCCGCGTAGAATGGCGCCATGAAGCAGAAGACGATCGGCGTTCTCGGAGGCATGGGTCCTGAGTCCACGGCAGAGTTGCTCGTATGGATCACGCGCTGCACCCCCGCCGCCAGCGAACAGGATCACCTCAGGGTGATCATTGACTCGAACCCGAAGATCCCGAACCGGACGGAGGCGTTGCTGTCGGGCGATCTTCGTCCGGTGATTGACGCTCTGGCGGAGACAGCGGGCGTCCTCGAACGGGCAGGCGCAGATGTCATCGGCATCCCCTGCAACACCGCCCACGCGTTTCTGACCGACGTCCGAAAGGCGGTCGGAGTTCCGGTCGTCGATATGGTCGAAGAGACGGCCCTTCGTGCGAGCGAGCTCTTCGATCCCAATTCAGCGGTCGGTCTGCTGGCGACCGACGGGGCCCTGCGATCGAGGCTCTACCACGAGGCCCTCGAGCGCCACGGATTGACGGGTGTCGGGCCACCGACTCCAGGGGTGCAGAACGCGGTCATGGATGCTCTCGATACGGTGAAGCTGCACGGAGTTTCTGAAGACGCCTACCTCGCGTTGGCAATTGGGGTTCGCGATCTTGTCGGCCAGGGCGTGACGGCCCTGATTGCCGGCTGCACCGAGGTGTCGCTGGTTCTGAGCCGCCACCAGCCGGAGTTGCCGTGGCTCGATCCGCTGCAGATCCTGGCGGAGGCCCTGGTCCGGGAGGCGATGGGAGATGCATAGGGAGGGCGTTGTGTTGAGACTGTTCGTGATCGGGTTGATGGTGGTATTTGGCGCTGGATGTGCGGCTGACGGAGATGTGCAACCGCGGGCCGAACAACCGGATGTTGCGGTCAACGAAAGTGAGGTGCCAGTGGAACAATCGGATCATGACAAACGGATTGACTACATTGAGTTGCCGACCATCGACATTGTGGCGGCAAAGGCGTTCTACACGAGTGTTTTCGGTTGGAAGACCCAGGATTGGGGTCCCGATTACTCGAGCTTCGAGGATGGACGCCTCAACGGCGGTTTTCGTAAGGAGGCCGAAGTGGCGCCGGGTGGACCGTTGGTCATCATGTTTGCGGTGGACCTCGAGTCGGTCGAGGCTGCGGTTCGCAGCCACGGGGGAATGATCGTCAAGGAGATTTTCAGCTTCCCGGGCGGACGCCGCTTCCACTTCACCGATCCCAGCGGCAACGAGCTCGCTGTGTGGTCCGACAGGTAAAACGGGTTGCCGCCGACATCCGTAGAATCGGTTGGAGGTCGTGATGGCTCACAGCGAAACGAAGTCCCTGGTGCGCAGGGCGATTTTTCTGGCGGTTCTCCTGGCGCTTCTCATGCTGACGCTGCCGGCCTGCGTTTCGGTACAGAAGACGGGTGAGAATGCGCCGCCCTCCGAAGCGCAATTCGCGATGGTCCAATTCAACTCGGTCAAGGACCCCGCCGAGGTCTATGTGGACAGCCAGTTCAGAGGCTCCACACCGGTCTCGCTCCAACTGACCGCCGGCACCCACAGCGTCGAGATCAAGCTTGCGGGGTATCAGCCGTGGTTGCGAGAACTCATGGTGGTGGCCGGCGACGACACCCGCGTCACAGCCGTACTACAGCCGAAGTAGCGTCGCCGGACCGGGCTGCGCCGAGCGCCTCTCGACCGTGCGGCGCCTCGAAATCGATCTCGGGACCTGTAGGCACCACACGGGTCGGGTTGATGGTGGGGTGGCTGCGGTAGTAGTGGGTCTTGATGTGGTCCATGTTCACGGTGTCGGCGACTCCAAGAACCTGGTAGAGGTCGCGAGTGAAGCCCCACAGGTTGGGGAAATCGACGATACGGCGGAGATTGCACTTGAAGTGGCCCACATAAACCGGGTCGAAGCGCACGAGAGTCGTGAAGAGCCGCCAGTCTGCCTCTGTCAGGGTATCGCCCGTCAGATAGCGGAACGACGAGAGGACGAGTTCAATCTGGTCGAGCGCGGCGAAGAGCGACCGTACGGCTTCGTCGTACGCCTTCTGGGTCGTGGCGAAGCCCGCCCTGTAGACCCCGTTGTTGATGGCGTCGTATACGAAGGCATTCATCTCGTCGATGTCGGGTCGAAGATCGGGCGGGCAATAGACGGGACCGGTCGCACCGACACTGTCGAACTCGTGATCGAACATCCTGATGATCTCGGACGACTCGTTGTTGACGATGGTGGCGGTCTCCTTGTCCCACAGGATGGGCACCGTGACCCGTCCCGAGTAGTCCGATCTGGCAGCCGTGTAGACCTCATAGAGGCAGCGGGCACCGTTGACGGTGTCGGGAATTACGCCGGGCGCTTCGTCGAATGTCCAGCCGTTTTCGAGCATCAGCGGGTTCACCACTGACACTGAGATGTGGTCCTCGAGGCTCTTGAGCTGGCGGTAGATCAGGGTGCGGTGGGCCCACGGGCAGGCCAGACTCACATAGAGGTGGTAGCGGCCGGACTCGGCCTTGAATCCCGAAGATCCGTCCTCGGTCACCCGGTCCCTGAACTGGGCCTCTTTGCGCACGAAGCGCCCGCCGGTGTTCTTTGTTTCATACCACTGATCGTGCCATTTTCCATCAACGAGCAGGCCCATTGTTTCTCCCATGCCTTGTCGGCACGGGGGATAACACGATCAGGTGCGGCGTTGTTTCAGGTCGCTGAGAATTGAAGGGTTCCCGGGAACGGGCACGTATCCGTGCGCGCTTCCCGAGAGGAGCCACCTATGACATTGTTGGCCTCATCGCGTGGGCGACGGGAAGGGCGGCGCATCCAACAATGTCAAAAATGGCACCTCCGCCGGGGGCGGCTCGTATCAGCACGCGCTTCCCGTGCGGAGCCACCTTCATCATTGTTGGCCCGGAAGATCCTGCCAACTTGGATGTTTGGCGATCCAACAATATTGAAAATGGCACCGCCGCCGCACGCGGTCGACCTTCGGTGAGGACTCGGGCGTAACTGATCGGCGAGGTGTCGCCGGAAATTCAAAACTCAAAACTCAAAACTAAGAACTCTCCGAGTACATCTCGTCGATCACGTCGGCGAAGCGCTCCATGGCGATGTTGCGTTTGACCTTGAGGGTCGGTGTCAGCATCCCATTTTCGATCGAGAACTCGGGCAACAGGCGGAAGTCCTTGATGGTCTCGAAGGATGCGAACTCGCGGTTCTTTTCGTCGACGATCGAGCGGATGAGGTCGGTCACCTCGGGGTTGGCGAACAGTTCGGAGAGGTTTTCGGAAGAGATGCCCTTGTCTTCGGCGAATGCCTTGATGTTGTCGGCATCGAGAGTGATCAGCGCCGTCAGGTATTTCCTGCGATCACCGATGACGCAGACCTGGGAGATGAACTTGGAGGTGGCGATCGTGCCCTCGATGGCTGACGGGGCCACGTTCTTGCCGCCGGCGGTGACGATGAGGTCCTTCTTGCGGCCGGTGATCTTGAGGAATCCCTCGGAGTCGATCTCGCCGAGGTCGCCGGTGCGCTGCCAACCGTCTGCGGTCAACGTCTCGGCGGTCTCCGCGGGCATCTTGTAGTACTCGCGCATGATGTTGCGGCCCCTGTAGAGAACCTCGCCGTCGTCTTCAGTCTTTTGTTCGACGCCGGGGCCGGTCGGTCCGACCCAACCGAATCGATAGTTGTCATAACGGTTGAGATTGGTGAACGAGGTGTTTTCGGTCATCCCGATGCCCTCGACGATGAGGACCCCGGCGGCGTGGAAGAACCGTCCGATTTCGGGGTTGAGGGGCGCCGCACCCGAGATACACCAGCGGACCCGTCCGCCGAGCGCCTCCTGAACCTTCGAGAAGACCAGCTTGGTGGCAAGAGCGTATTGCAGTCCGAGGAGGGTCGGGACGGGTTGCTTTGCGACCTTGAGATCGCTGACGCGAAGACCGAGCGTGACCGCCCAGTTGAAGATCTTCAGCGCCAGTCCGCCCTTGGCCTGGGCGCCCGAGATGATTTTTGTGTGGATTTTCTCGTACACCCTGGGAACGCTCGGAAACCAGTGTGGGCGAGCGATCTTGAAGTCCTCCGAAACGGTGTCGATGCCGCGAGCAAAGCTGGTGGTGGTTCCGGCGACCATCGCCGTAAAAACACAGGTGCGGGCAAAGACGTGGGCCAGCGGCAAAAACAACAGGGTCTCGTCGCCGTCCCGCCAGACCACCGAGTCGCGCACGGACTGGGCGGTAAAAGTGATGTTGTCATGAGTGAGGACGGAGCCCTTGGGGATGCCGGTGGTGCCCGAGGTGTAAACGATCGTCGCGACATCATCCGCAGCAACATCGGCACTTCGTGCTTCCAGCACCTCGTCCGGCACATCCTTGCCGAGTTCCAGGAATTCGTCGAAGCCGATCACCCAATCGGAGGCCGGCGGGGTGCCCTTGAAGAGGATGACTTTGCGAATGGCCGGAATCTGGTCGCGGATCTCCATCAGCTTGTTGATCTGGCCCGCGTCTTCGGCAAACACCAGCACCGCGTCGGAGTGGTCGGCGATGTGCCGGACGTCCTTGGCGAGGAGCGAGTGGTAGATGCCGACCGCACACGAACCGATACTGGCGGCGGCAACATCTGTCAGAATCCAGCGATAGCTCGAGTAGCTGAGGATATTCACCTTGTCGCCCTTGCCGACGCCGAGCGCAATGAGGCTCTTGGCAGTTTGCTGCACCTCGGTTCGAAACTCGTTCCAGGTGACCGACGCAGTTCCACCATCCTCCAGGATCGTCCGGTAGGCTGCACGATCGCCACAGCGATGAACCGTCTCGTCGAGCATCTCAGTGATGTTGCGGTAGTCCGTGAAAGCCATTGCAACCTCCCCTGTGAGCGGTTCGCCTGATCCGAGGGCCGCCCGTATTCCAATGTGAACACGCAGTATTCAGCGGCGTTGAGTGTAACAAATGGCTGGGGCGGATCGTCGGGCTATACTCCCTTGACTGGAATTCAGGGATCTGCGGATCGTGGCGGAGGGAATGTCGATGGGTTGGGACCAGATAGCAGCGACGTTGAGTGAAGACCCGAGAGTGCGGCAGGCGGCGATACTGGTGGTGGCCTTTGTGGTCGCAGTGCTGGTGCGGCTGTTCTTTTCGCATGTGTTGCGGGTCCTCACCGCCAAAACCTTGACCGACGTAGATGACCGCATCGCCCACGAGCTGCGCAACCCGGCCTTCTTCTCCGTCATCCTGGTCGGTTTGATGCTGGCCCACCTGGAATTCGAGGCGCCGGGCGTCATCGACTATGTCGTGGTCGGGATCATCTCGACGGTCATTGGCGCCATGTGGGCGGTCGCCCTGCTGCGTGTGGGGCGGGTGTTGCTCGAAATCGTGAGTGACCGGGTCGACAGTATCTCGTGGATCGAACCGCGCACCCTGCCGCTCTTCGAAATGATTCTCAAGGTCGTGGTGGCGGGTGGATTTTTGTACATCCTGTGCATCGCCTGGAGCATTCCGCTCACCTCCTGGCTCGCTTCGGCGGGCGTTATCGGTATTGCTATCGGCTTTGCGGCGAAGGACACTCTTTCCAATCTGTTTTCAGGAGTATTCATCGTCGCCGACTCGCCGTACAAGGTCGGGGATTTCGTGGTTCTCGACAACACGACACGGGGACAGGTTCTCGAGATCGGGATGCGGTCGACTAGACTTCTGACCCGCGACGATGTCGAAGTCACCGTCCCCAACTCGGTGATCGCCAACTCTCAGATCGTCAACCAGACCGGAGGGCCGCACGAGAAGATGCGGGTGCGGGTCAAGGTCGAAGCGGCCTATGGTTCCGACGTGGATCAGGTCGAGAAGGTCCTGCTCAGTTGTGTCGAAGGGGTCGGGCAGATCTGCAGCCAACCGTCGCCGCGAGTTCGCTTTCGCGCCTTCGGCGCATCGGGTCTGGTGTTCGAGCTCCTGGCCTGGATCGAAGAACCTGTCTTCCGGGGGCGGGTGTTGCACGCCCTGAATACAAATGTATACAAGGCATTCAACGCGGCTGGCATCGAGATCCCTTACTCGAAGCAGGACGTGTACATAAAAGAAATGCCCGGACGCGGGGAGTCCAAATGAAATCAGTCAAAAGGTCGATTTTTGTGCTCGTCAGCCTGGGGATAGCGATGACTGGTTGCGGCTATGTGGCCACGACGCCGCAGCAACCGACCACCCAGATGCTCGCCCCGACGCAGCAGATGGAGGTTCGGGAAGGTTGGCTCGAGCAGCGGCACGCCACCCTCCTCGACATGATGCGTCGCCACGATGTCGGCATGTGGATCATCGTCAACGAGGAGTTTCATGACGATCCCCTGACCGAGTTCGTGGCGCCGCCTGAGGTCTTCGTCGGCGGCCGCGATCTCTTCGTTTTTGTCGATGGCGGTGATGCCGGGTTGCAGCGGGTGGCCATTACCGGTTTTGCGAGCGAACGGGTTCGGCGATTCTTTGAGAGCCCGGAGGAACCACGGCCGGCCAAAGAGGTCCTCCCCGAGCTTCTCGAAGAGTACGACCCGCAGACCATCGCTCTCTCCATCGACGGCAGGCGCGGCGTGACCCGAAGTCTGACAAAGAGCTCGTACGAGTGGCTGGCGGAGATCATGGGGGAGGAAGCAAGCAGCCGATTCATCAGCGCCGCACCCCTGATCGAAGAATACGTGGACACCCGCATTCCGGACGAGTTCGACCACTACCTGCAGGCGGTGAAACTGACCGAGGAGTTGGGACAACGGGCCTTCTCCAACGAGGTCGTCGTGCCCGGGGTCACCACCGTCGGCGACATTCGGAACTGGTTGATGGATCAGTACTGGCTCCACGGCGTCCAGCCCTGGTTCCCACCCGACGTCAGGGTGCAGCGAGCCGGAGTCGAGATGCCCACGTCGCGCGGCTTTCTCGCGGTAGCGCCCGATGGGATGGTTGTCGAGCGCGGCGATCTTCTGCACCTCGACATCGGCTTCACCTACATGGGCCTCAATACCGACTGGCAGAAGATGGCGTACGTCCTTCTTGAGGGCGAGAGCGAACCACCGGCGGGGCTCGAGGTGGGACTGGATGACGCGGAAGCGCTGTGGCGCTTCATGAGCGCCGCCTCTCTCCCAGGCAAGTCGGCGGGCAAGGTCTACACCGAGACCATGGCCGAGATGGAAGAGCTCGGTATCGAGGCCATGATTTACAGCCACCCCCTCGGCAACCAGGGGCACGGGCTCGGGGCGAGCATCGACTTCCGATCTGCAAAACGGGAAAACGCCGAGGAACGGCAGGCCAAAGTCCTGCGCGACGGCTCCTATATCGCGATCGAGTTCAACGTCGCGTCGGAGATTCCCGAGTGGGACGGCCACAAGGTCTGGATCATGCAGGAGGACCCCGCCTATTTGACCCCGGAAGGGTGGAAGCACTTCGTGCCGCGGCAGGAGTCGCTGTACATCGTCAACTGACGTCGACACCGCTCACTTAAAGTCGGTATGTGCGGGCGGGACGCCCGCACCACAAAGGATCGGGGCGTGTTTTGTGGTGCAGGCGTCCCGCCTGTACACCCTCACCTGGGGTAGCTCGTGATCTCCTGGTAGCCGTCCTTGGTGACGATGTAGCTGTCCTCGATCCGGACTCCGAGGTCCCAGTAGGCGGGATCGATGTCGGACCCGCTGGATATGTAGATCCCTGGTTCGATGGTGATGACCATGCCGGCTTCGAGGGTGGCCGCGTGGGGATCGTGGACGTCGAGGCCGACGTGGTGGCCGAGGCCGTGGAGAAAGAAGGGCCCGAATCCCGCATCTTCGATGACCTGCCGCGCGGCGCGGTCGAGCTCGCGCATGGTTACGCCGGAGCGCAGCTCTGCCCGCGCTGCATCGCCGGCCGAATTCACAACGTCCACCAGCTCCTGCTGCTGGACCGTCAGCCTTCTGGCCACGGGGAATGTCCGTGTCATGTCGCTGGCGTAACCGTCGACACTGCAACCGATATCGATGACCACCAGTCCATCCTTCATTACGGCGTCGTTTTTGGCGTAGTGGGGCAGGGTCGCGTTCTCCCCCGAACCGACGATGGCGTCGAACGCGATCCCGGTGGCGCCGTTGCGGCGAAAGCTCTCGATGATGGCGGCCTCGATGTCGCCTTCGTTGACGCCCGGCCGGATCCTCGGCGCGATGTCGACAAATGCCTGTGAGGTGACGGCGGCGGCCCGCCGCATCGTCTCGAGCTCATCGGCGTCCTTGACCGCGCGCAGCCGGTGGACGGCTCGTGACGCGCTGCGGCCCATCAGCGGCAATGTGAGCCGGCTCAGCAACCCGGGGTTCGGGGCAGCGATGGCGATGAGCGTCGATCGACCCGAAAGGTAGAGGTTGTCCCCACGTGACAGCACCAGCGCGGGACGCGTCAGCAGATCGTCGTCGATCAATGAGGCAACGCGATCCCCGTTGGGACTGGGACCCGACGCAGGACCGTACTGGGGCGCCATGAGGATGACGACGACGACGAGCGCCGCCAGCGCAGCGGTTGTATTGCGGACGATCATGGTGAACCTTCGCGGCGTGCGCCTTTCCTGCGCTGGCCACGAGGGGATGTCTTCGAAGGGGGATTGCCATACCCGATCCAGAACCACGAGCTGCCACAGAATAGAAGCCGCAGGGATGCTCAGAGACAGCAACAGTGTAGGAGCCAACGGAAGGCCAGTCACCACCAACACGGTGCCGAGAGCGGCGGCCAACAGTGCGGCGCCGCCCCTGGGCCACAACGCTCCCAACGCCGCCCCGGCCACCGCCAAACCGATTGCAAGGGGCACGCTGCGTTCAAAGGATCCCGAAAAGTAGAGGTAAACGGCGTACGCTGCCGGCAGGGGCCAGAGACACGCAATGGCTGTGGCCACCCTCCGCGCCCACGTGACCATCGCAGTCGCCACAATGATGCTGGCGAGAGCGATGGCGAGCGACAACAGATAGCTTCTCCCACCTGCCGTCACGAGGCCGATGGCCAGTCCCAGGGCCAGATAGAAGCTCATCAACGCTGCGACCGGTCTACGAACACCGGTGACCAGAAGCACAGCCCCCCACGCAATAGCGGCAACACGGAGCACGAGCGTCAGGGGAGTCGGCTCGGCGACGATGCCCACGGGAAGCTGGTCCATGCCCCACGCCTCGAGAGGCGCCAGCGCAGCAGCCGCGCCGATGACGATCCACATGGGAAGCCGATTCCCCGCGGTCGTTGTTGTGCTCATCATCGGCCTCCCCCGTGATCATTGTAGCGATTCGCAAAGTGTATTCTTGGGCGGGGACGAGGGAGGGAAAGATGAAAGAATCTCTACCAGGGATCGATCGGCGCCGGTTTACGGCCTTCTTCGCGGGGTTTGGGCTCGCCGGGACTGCGCTGCCGCGACTCGTGTGGGCGACTGTCGAAGACCAGGGGGCGGTGAGTCTGGAGGCGTTGCGTTCGGCGGAGCAGCTCGCGGGACTCGACTTTACGGACACCGAGCGGGAGTTGATGCTCAGTGGGCTCGAGGAGTTGCGGAAGGACTACGAGGCGCTGCGAAAAGTGCCGGTTGACAACTCGGTGGCGCCGGCCCTGCAGTTTCAGCCGGTTCTTCCCGGGATGTCATACCCGAGTTGGCCCTTGGTCGCGCGCACCAGCCGGCCGCGCCTCACGAAAAGACCTTTCAATGACGCGGAACTCGCCTTGCTGCCGGTGACCGAGCTCAGCCACATGGTGCGCACGCGGGAGGTCACATCCGAAGAACTGACCGCTCTCTCCATCGATCGCCTCAAAACCTTTGACCCTCAATTGCACTGCGTCATCACCCTGACTGAAGAGCGCGCCCTCGAACAGGCGCGCCGCGCCGACCGCGAGCTCGCCTCAGGAATTTGGAGGGGACCGTTGCACGGCATCCCGTGGGGCGCCAAGGATCTCCTGGCGGTGCGCGGCTATCCAACCACGTGGGGCGCCAAACCGTTCGAAAAGCAGATGATCGATGAAGACGCGACCGTCGTCACCAAGCTCGACGAGGCGGGCGCGGTGCTGGTCGCGAAGCTCACCCTCGGAGCGCTCGCCTGGGGCGATGTGTGGTACGGCGAGAAGACCCGCAACCCCTGGAACACCGAGCAGGGCTCGAGCGGCTCGTCGGCGGGACCGGGATCCGCGACCGCCGCCGGGTTGGTGGGTTTCTCGATCGGTTCTGAAACCTGGGGCTCGATAGTCTCACCCTCCACGAGGTGCGGGGTGACCGGCCTCCGACCGACCTTCGGCAGGGTCAGCCGCCACGGCGCCATGGCGCTGTCGTGGAGCATGGACAAGCTCGGCCCGATGTGCCGCAGCGTCGAGGACTGCGCCCTGGTGTTTGGCGCGATTCAGGGCGCCGACGGTCTCGATCTCTCAGCGGTCGAGCGGCCGTTTGTGTGGGATGCGGAGTTCGACGTCAAACAGCTGCGGGTCGGCTACCTCGCCTCCGCGTTCGAGCGCGAGCTCGAGTTTGACGACGAGACCACCGAGGCCGAGCGCACTCGAGAGCGCGAGTGGAAGGCCGCCGATCTCGAGACCCTCGAGGTTCTGCGGGCGATGGGCATCTCTCTGGTGCCGATCGAGCTGCCCGATCTGCCGGTGGCTGCGCTGTCGTTCATTCTCTCCGCCGAGGCGGGCGCGGCCTTCGACGAACTCACCCGTTCAGGAACTGACGACCTCCTGGTCCGCCAGATCGAAGACGCGTGGCCGAATGTCTTTCGCCAGGCGCGGACGATTCCGGCGGTGGAGTACATTCAGGCCAACCGGGTACGGACGTTGGTGATGCGGGAGATGGAACGCATTCTCGAAGGCGTGGACTGCTGGATGGCCCCGTCCTTCGGCGGCGCCAACCTCTTGCTCACCAATCTCACCGGCCACCCGGCGGTCGTGGTCCCGAACGGATTTGCGTCCGACGGCACACCGACCAGTGTCACATTCAACGGAAGTCTCTTCGGCGAGTCGGAGATCCTGGCCCTGGCGCGCGCTTACCAGGAGACCACGGGGTTCCACAACCAGCACCCCGAGGCATTTCTTTAGTACGTTCAGTTCATCCGGAAGTCGATGAGATGGGCGGGTGGGGTCCGAACACAGATGTCCGCAGTCAGCAGGGGCAGTATCAGCAAGCAGCGACAGCGGACAGGTGCAGCGCCAGCGCCCGTGTCCAGCGTCGCGGAACCGGACCGCTGCCCCGGTCCCAGCCGCTGATTTCTGCCGCTGTTTCCTGGCCCTGATCCTGACTCTGACCCTGACACTCCGTGCAGTCGGCCTCCCGATCTCACGGATTTCCGGATCAACCCAATTATCAACGTTATGTGACGTGTATCACATTGGGATGGTGTTCCAATCAGGAACGTCGACTGAGTCTCAGATCCCTGGTTATGAGCCCTGAAACCCGGCACGGGTCTTGCTGTTATCCTTGGTGCCCCAGCGTAGATGAACTCGGAAATGCCGGCGCGGGAGCTAGGAGACGACAGTGGCCGCAGTAAAATTCACCATCGTCGGAAACCCCAACGACCTCAAGGTCAGCCAATGTACATTTTGCGCCCACCGCAGCCCGGACGGCACGCGGTGCAAGGCGTTTCCGACGGGGATTCCAGTCGAATTGATGTATAACGAACACGATCACCGGCTCGAGTTTCCCGGCGACAACGGTATCCGCTACCAGCCCATCATCCTCGGCCACGCGGTCCGCCCGCCCGTTGCGGCCCAGCCCAAGGACGAGTTCGAACTCGATATGGCTGCGATCCAATAGACGGCGAACAACCAGACGATCAAGGCCACCTGTTAGGGTAGAGATGTGGACGAAATCACTCCCTTCGCCCTGGTACTTGTTGGTGGTTCGGTTTGTGCGGGGCTGATGGCATTCGGGGTGATATCCCTTCGTGAAAGGGAAGCCCGTGCGGCCCGGGTTTCGTTCTGGCTCGCGACGGCGGTCGGTTTGGCGTGTCTTGCGGTCGTTCTGCTCCCGTCGCCAGTACGGTTTGCCATTCTCTGCGGTGGCGCGGGTGGGCTGATCATCGCAGTCGCGGCGCTGGTGATCCCGATCGGTCCGCGGCGGGGTTTCGGGGGTCGGCCGACGCGGAGGGTCGACGAGCGCGACATCATGTTTGCACGCGGCAGGCTGGTGCCCGGGAGTGCAGCGTACGAGCAGTACTATGCCCTGCGACCCCACAACCGGAAACCCGACGATCTCACGAGGTCACAGCCCGGTCTGCTGTCGCCGGACGCCGAGCTTGCCGACGCCGTGATCTTTGCCGCTGCCGAGGCCAGCTTCGACCTCACTGAAGCAGTCCGCCACGCGGTCGACGGCGAGGTGGCGCCGGATCCCCTCGAGCGCTCACCCGAACAATGGACCGCCATCCTCAAGGCGTACGCCCGGTCGTACGGTGCTGTCGAGGTTGGAGTGACACGCGTCGAGCCTTACCACATCTACAGTCACGTTGGCCGCGGGACGGGCGTCTACGGCGAGCCGGTGGATCTCGACCACGAGTGGGCACTGGCGTTCACGGTCGAGATGGACCACGGCCGCATCTCCCACGCTCCGGCAGCGCCGGCGGTCGAAGAGTCGGCCCGCCAGTACGTGGAAGGCGCCAAGATCGCCCTCATCCTGGCCGCCATGATCCGGCGCCTCGGCTACCCGGCGCGCGCCCACATCGACGGCAACTACCGGGTCATCGCGCCTCTCGTGGCACGCGACGCGGGCCTCGGGGAGATCGGCCGGATGGGTCTTTTGATGACGCCTCGATTGGGCCCGCGGGTGCGTCTCGGGGTTGTGACCACTGACATGCCGCTGGTTGCTGACACCGCCGGGGATGATGAATCGGTGCTCGATTTCTGTTCGATCTGCCGCAAGTGCGCCACCAACTGTCCGGTGGGGGCCATCCCATCAGGCGATCGGATCCCGATCGATGACGGCCAGAGATGGGCCATCGATTCCGAGAGCTGTTTTCGTTACTGGAACGTCGTCGGGACCGACTGTGCGACCTGTGTCAGGGTGTGTCCGTATTCGCATCCGGACTCCCTGGCCCACAACCTCGTTCGGCGGGCCATCGGCCTTTCACCGGCCGCCCGCAGGGTGATGTTGTGGATGGATGATGTCTTTTACGGGAAAAAGGTCCATTCCATTGATAAGATCAAGAGGTGATTTCCCTTCGGGAGGGAGGCCGACCATGAAGAGTCTGGCAATTGCCGCGTCGATCGTGAGTGCAGTGTTGGTATCGGCGCCGGGCATGGCACAGCAAAAGCTCGGCGATGTCGCCGGTTCAATCAAGTTAAAGAAGACCGACGGCCAATCGGTCGTGATCGATGGTTCGGACGTCGGAAGGGCACCGGGGCGTTCCGCGACGTCGTCAGGTGCTGACGGGCTCTACGACGTCTTGACGGATTGTCTCGATGCGGCGCGCGTGTTGTCCTCCATGGTGGCCGACGCACCGCGCATCAAGCCGGTGACATATTCGGACGGCTGGCACAATCAACTCGCCGGCATCGGCCAGCGATTGGATACCCTGGGCCTCGAGCTTCAAATGCAACCCGACGCCGGACCCGCCGAGGCCGCTTATCTCAAGGCTGTCGAAGGCTTTGATCAGGTTCGCGCGGGGTACGATGCAATTGTCACGGCCACCAACAGCAGACGATTGGTGGCATCGCCCGAGAAACGAACGATTTCCGGCGGCGCAGATACCATCGATGAAGCCATGCAGGAGATGCGGTCGGTCTCACGGTCGCAAGCGGCGAGCGCGCCGCCTCCTCCCATCGACCCCATCGCCGCCGCAAATTCCATACGGGGCGTTTGCAGCAGGATTGGTGCCGAGGGCTCGCAGGCCTACACCAGCTGCGTGGACGAGCAGGATGCAGCAAAGAACGCCCTGGTCGGGCGGACTGGACCGGCGGTCGGGCTGGATGCCGCATCGTTCAACAAGATCCGCAACGGCTGCCTCTACGAGTGGCCGGACAATTACGTCAATCGGAACGCCTGCGAAACCCGTCGAGCGGCCGCATCAGCTGGTAGGTGATCAGCCGCCCGTACCGGCGGAGCTGAGATGTTTCCAGTGGTGTCCCGACGTGTAACCGCCGCCCGACAGTCCGCATATATCGGGTGAGTGCGGAAGCTCCTCCTTCCTTCCGCCGGCCCTCCGGTCCCCCCCCGGAGGGCCTTGTTTTGTCAGTAGCCGAAGAGTGGCTGCCCCGCGTCAGTGAACAGAGTAGGTATCCAGAATATCCGTGACGGTGAGCCGCAGGTCATCATCGGCGATGAGGTCGGCGAGCTTCGGGTTCGTCCGGCAGACTCGACTGAGGTGGTTCAGGGCCTCGTTTCGGCGACCCTGAGCGTACAAGCTCATGCCGAGGTAAAACTCTGCGTCCTCGTGAGGCCAGGCTGCAAACGACGTTCGAAAGGCGGCCTCGGCGCCCTCGGCGTCGCCTCTGAGGAGGCGAGCCCTGCCGAGGGTCCTCAACGCAGCCGGACGCTGAACTCCCAACCGCCCCAGACGGGGCACGATCTGGGCCTCGACGGCCGTCCCCATCCGCGCGCGGGATCCGGGGTCGCGGGACTGGACAATTGACATGCTCATCTCGAGCCCACCCATCCAGACGTCAACGGCGACCCGGCGCAACTGCCAGAAGGCCCCCGCTCCGGCGACGACCACCACCACCACCGCGACCGGGATGCGGGCACGGCGCCAATTGAGCGTCGTCAGTGGCTGAGCATGGGCCATTGTGTGGGCGAGAAAAAGGCTGATGGGGATCAGCCCCACCGCGAGATGGGTGGGGTAGTGGAGCAGCACGAACGGTGCCGCTGCTGCAGCGGTCAAGGGCGTCAGAGAATCGGATCGCCGGCGCGAGGTGATCACGGCCCACAGGAAGAACAGGATCCACGCGACGCCAGGGATACCGAGCTCAGAAATTATCTGGAGCGGGTCGCAGTGGGCCCACTGAAAATGGGAAGCGAGCTCGGCGCGACCCCCGGTGCCGCCATTTCTGGTGAGCCAGGCAAGGCGGTTTGGATAGTACTGGTGAGAATAGGCGGCGGCCCCGACCCCCAGAAGACCATGGTTGCGAATCATCTCTCCTGCCGCGGTCCAGCCGTCACCGCGTGCAGAGAACAACCGGTACCAGTTGCCTTTGCGGACCCAATCTGTCTGCTTCTCCAACCGATCGCCGAGACCTGCGGCGAGCGCCACCGCCACCACGATCGTGGCGATCACGGCAAACCTGACCAAAAGCCGTCGGGATCGATGTTGCGCCAACCATACGAGCATCACGGCTCCCAGGGCGGCGATCCCGGTCAAGGTCTGGGTGATCAGAACGGCCAGGGCGAAGAGAACCGTCAGCGATCGGAAAAACCACGGACGCGACGATGACTCCCCCCAGGCGAGGAGAAATGGAATGAGCAGCACCGAAGCCATGGCGAGATCGGCCGGGTTGCCGGTCAGACCGGTCAGGCTGAGACGGGCGCTGGCAAAGCGAGCGGCGAAGTTGAAGACGCTGATGCCCGCCAATTGGAGAAACAGGACCAGCACCGAACAGGCGACGCCGATGGTGGCTGCGACTGCGATCCGGTGTCGTCCAGCGTCGTCGAGGGTTGCCATCCAGAGGGCCCCCAACACCCAGAAAAAGGTCAAAAGGGCCGACTGCGCCGAGAGCAGGGGGCTCGTGCTCCAGACGGCGGAGACTGCCTGCAGGGCGGGCAAAACCATTACGATCAGGGCCAGCCTTCCGCGGGGGAGAACGAGCGAGCGACGATGGGCGGCCGATATCACTGCGAAAGCCAGTGCCAGGCACAGGGCCGCGAGGGCCACCGCCTCTTTCGGGAGACGGAACGGACTCGCAGCGCCGGCGAGAACAATGATTTCGGCGAGAAAGAAGCCGACGACAGTGATGAGGATCGGCCACCGAGTGGCGGTTTGAGGTTGCTTTTGCTTGCGTGCCATCGCCGCATCCTAACTCAGCCGGAGCGGTGATTGGCTGCGACTGCCGGATCCGGGACATTCCTCTATTCAGGAAGACAGCCCGGATCATCCCGCCTGAAGCTGCAGTGGCGCCTGCTGTCATTGACCTGAGCGCTGAAACCTGTACCCTAACACCTTGTTTCGGCCTTTCAGGGCCATTCTGGGAGGGCCTGAAGGCATGATCGGCCCACGGGGAGGCGAGATGCGACGGAGTGTGATCATCGGTACGGGCAGCTATCTTCCGCCGCGGAAGGTGTCGAATGCCGAGTTCTTGGACAACAGGTTCTTTACCGACTACGACCAGCCGCTTGACCCGGCCCAGAATCCCAAAACCATCGGCAAGTTCCAGGAAATCACCGAGATCGCCGAGCGCCGATTTGCCGAGGACGACCAGGTCGCGTCCGATCTCGGCACGCTGGCCGCCGAACGGGCAATCGAGTCGTCTGGAATCGACGGTGAAACGCTCGATTACATTATCTTCGCCCACAACTTCGGCGATGTGCAGGCAGACAATCGTCGTTGCGACTTTTGTCCCAGCCTTGCCGCTCGGGTCAAACAGAATCTGGGCGTCAAGAACCCCGAGTGCGTCGCATACGATCTGCCGTTTGGTTGTCCGGGTTGGGTGCAGGGCGTCATTCAGGCTGACTACTACCTCCGATCGGGTGACGCGACGCGGGTGATGGTGATCGGTGGGGAGACCCTGTCGAGGATCTCCGACCCCCACGATCGGGACAGCCTGATCTACTCCGATGGTTCCGGGGCCGCGATCTTCGAGGGGCGGGAGACAGATGAGGAGATCGGCATTCTGGCCCACTCGACGCGATCCGACACCATCGACCACGCCCGTCTGCTGTGGATGGGGGAGTCGTACGACCGGAGCATCTGCGACCAGGTCCTGTACCTCAAGATGTACGGCCGCAAACTTTACAACTACGCCTTGACCAATGTGCCGGGGGTCGTCAAGAAGAGCCTTGACCGCGCCGGGCTCGGTTTGCGCGATGTCAAAAAGGTCTTCCTCCACCAGGCGAACGCCAAGATGGATGAAGCCATTCTCAGTCGTTTGTTCAAGCTCTATGAGGTCGAGGAGATCCCCGAAGGGATCATGCCGATGTCGATTTCCTGGCTCGGCAACAGCTCAGTGGCGACCGTGCCGACGCTGATCGACCTGGTGACGCGCGGCGAGATGAACGGCCAGCACGTCGAGCCCGGTGACACCGTGGTCTTTGCTTCGGTTGGCGCCGGGATGAACATCAACTCGATCGTCTACCGCTGGGTCTGATCAACAATTTTGAGTTCTCAATTCTGAATTTTGAATTGACGGCAGCCTTTCTCGTGTCGCGGTGAGAGTGGTCTGAAATTGAGAATTCAAAATTCATAATTCAAAATTTCCACGTCATGGTCACCCGTAGCGAGGGCTTCTCCATCGGGTGGAAATGCACGTCCTCGATGCCTTCGAGCGGTTCTCCGGCGAGCCTCGAGGCGTAGTAATAGGCGACGTCGTAATCCTCTCGGCCGAGTAGATTGAACCCTTCGAGCGCCAGCACGATGTTCTCCGACACGGTGAAGCCGACGAGGCCGTTGACCAGCACCGTCGGGCCCCATTCCACCGAACCGTCCTCGATCAGGGGCCCGCCCGAGAAGTAGCGCAGCCGAAGACTCCCGAACCATCGCCCGAGGTCGGCGACCGACACGCCGCCGGCCACGGTCGCGACGATCGCCCCCGGGATATCGTCGCCCGCCGGGTCGGGATCGGTGAAGCGGGCGTCCGCCACGGTGGCATCGAGGTCAATCCCCACGCGGCGGCTCAACTGCCAGAAATTAGTCCATTCGAGCCCGATTCTCCGACTCGGCCGACTCGCCTCGGTGGAGCCGCCGTCACCGACGAACAGCAGTTCCGAGTCAAGCTCGAGCCAGAAGGCGGTCAGTGTTCCGTGGTACCCGCTTGGGGTAAAGGCCCGCACACCGATATCGAAACCGCTGGCGCGGACCAGCGGGTCGACCGCCTGCACCGGCTCTCCGGTGACCGGGTCGATCGTGATGGTGGCGCCGCGCGCATCGTTCGAATGAAAGCCGGAGCCGGCGTTGAACGAAAATTCGGTTGATTTCCAAGGCCGGTAGATCAGGCTCAGCTTTGGGTTGAGCATCCAGTCGTCGGCCGTGCCCGAGTTCGGCTCCCGATAGGCATCGACCTCGGCCCGGTAGTACTCCGCCCGCGCCCCGAGGTTGAGGCGGAGCGACGGCGAGAACTGAATCCAGCTCTCGCCCCAGATGCCGCCTCCGAGCTGGCTGATGTCGTCTTGCCGGGTGGTGAATGTCCGCACCAGATCCGTGGTGCGATAGAGCCCGTTGGCAATATTGTCCCATCTCAGATTGAGCCCGACCGAGGTGTCGGCGTGAGCGGCGCCGAGGTGACCGCTCCACCGGTGTTCGACACCGAGCCCCGAGATCCAGCGCTCGTCCTGTTGTTCGAACTGGTCGCCATTCACCGGGTCGTCGAGAAGATAGGTGAAGTTCGAGATGAGGTCGAAATCGTAGCGAATGAGATAGGCGGAGACGCTGGTCAATGACGCGCCGCTGCCGCGGTGATACTCGCCGGAGAGGCTGTAGCGGCCGCTGGTGCCGCGCGGGCCGGGATCGAGAATGCCGTAGCGGTCGACCAGTCCCTCATCGACCGCGCGCTGCGGGATTTGATCAGACGCGAGCCACTCACCGTCCGACCCCATGGCAACCACCGACCACCCCCCGAGAGCATCGCCCCGGCTATAACCTAGGTAGCCATTGAATCGCTGGTAATCGTCGGGCCGGTCCCACGGCCCGTCGTAGTGGTAGTACTCGAGCGCGCCGGTGAGGTCCCCGCCGCCGGCTGTGACGGACCCCGCGACCAGAGCTCGTTGATAGGAAAAGGTGCCGAGGGTCAGGGTGGCGATACCCTTGGGCACCGATCGAACAAAGTTGAAGTCGACGCCTCCGGCGGACGAAAAATCGCCGATCTGTGCGAAGTAGGGGCCCTTTCGGTAGTGGGCGCTCTCGACCAGCTCCGGGATGAGAAAGTTGAGGTCGGCATAGCCCTGGCCGTGGCCGTGCGACGGCATGTTGACCGGCATGCCGCCTGCCGACACCGCAAAGTCGGTGCCGTGGTCGAGATTGAAGCCGCGAAGGAAGTACTGGTTGGCCTTGCCGCCTCCCGAGTGCTGGGTGGCGATGGCGCCCGGAACGGTCTCGACCAACTCGCCGGCGCGGAGCTTTGGTCGTCGCGCGAGATCTTCCTGTCCGGTCGTGCCCTCGTTGGACGACCCTGCGATGCCGAGCAGGTTGTCGCTTCGATGACTGACGTCGACACTGTCGAAGAACTTCGGTTGGTGGGCCTCAGCAGCGTCGTGGGCTTGCCCCGGCTGTTCTTCGGGCGGCACTTCGGGTTGTGGTGGTGGGTCTTCTTTCTCCTGGGCAGCGGACATGGCGGCGCACAGACACGCCGACAAAAAACACGTCGTGATCGATCTCATACAAAGAACTCCTCAAAATGAACCACCGCCCAGCCGCAACGCGGACTGGAGTCAGAGAATTTCTGGCTGCTTGAGGGGAGGAGTTCAGACTGGCGGAGCGCGGGGATTGGCGGCTGACCGCGGTCCCTGCTTGTGAGCGACCACGATCTGAGTGTCGGTCTTCGTTTCGGAGACAGCCTCCGGCGCCGCAACGGAGGGGGCCGTCGGCCCTGGGTCGGGCACTGCCTGCGCAATCGTCAGGACCCGTGACTCGCTCGGTTCACGGGTGTCGGACTCGTGGTCGTGGTGAGCGTCCGGCGTCTCGTGCTGATGATCGCCGGCGTGCTCATGGTTATCGTGATGGTGGTCGCCGACGTGAAAATGGAGGTGGAAGAAACCGGCGCCCACTTCGCCGTGGCGGTGCCAGTCTTCGGCAGCGTGCAGACCGACGCCGGCCGCACACAGTGCACCCGCGAACAGCAGACCGGGGCCTGCGGTCGCCAACCAGCGGATCAGGACTCGGCGAAATCGTCGCATCTCTCGGTTCCGGGTTGATTCTACCGGAGCCGCCCATCGCTGCAAGATTTTGCGGCCGGGAGTCTGGGGCCAGACGCTAGTTCACCGGGGTTTCGGCGATTGTCTCCAAGGCGCCGGCGTTGGCATCCATCACCGTCATGTAGTCTCCGTTCCCGGGTCGAGTGGCGCACGGGTCGAAGAGCAGGCTGCCGACGCCGAGCTCGTGGAGACCTGAAACGGTGTCCTCGAGCGGTTCACCCTCCCACAACATCCACTGTGCGGGATGCCCTGTCAGCAGGTCTTCCAACCCCGTCCATGCGGGGCCGTCAGGCGCCTGATCGGGTTCCCAGTGGACCTCGACCGCGTTCAGCTCATATCGGCGGATCAGGTACTGGTAGACGGGATGAGAAAACACCAACGGCGCGTCGCCGATGCTCAGGGTTGCGGCGGCCAGGCGTCGGTCGAGTGCGCGAAGGTCGCTCTCGAGGGCCACAAAATGCTCGTTGAACTCGGCCGCGGAGTCTTTACGGTGAGCGATAAGGGCCTCGGTCACGGCCTGTGCCTGCTCGATCGCGAGCTGCGGGTCGAGCCACGTGGTGAAGGCCCACCCGGTGTGTTCGTGGGCGCCCTCGGGCCCGTGGCTATGGGTGGTCGCCCCCGCGAGCGGGATCAGTCGGTCGGAAAAAGCCGCCGCCGTGTCCACCATTTTCGAGCTCGGCAACGTCGCACGATCGACCCACGCGGCGTAGCCGGCGCCGTTGAGCAGAATCAGGTCGGCCCCCTGGTAGGCTGAGATGGTGTCGGCGTCGGGCGACCAGTAGGCGGGGTCTTCATCGGCCGGGGCGGGGAAGCGCACGTCGACCAGATCGCCGCCCACTCGTTCCGCGAAATAGGCAAGGGGGTAGTTGACGGTAAAAACGATGAGCCGGTCCGGAGCGAGTCGAGGAGCAGATGCCACCTCGTCAGACCCGCTGCCGCCGCAACCGGCAAGTGCAAAGACCAGGCTCGCGACAATGGCAACTGTATGGCGCATTCGATGTCTCCCGGCTGCGGTGTGCTGCACCGCGTGTCTAGATACTACTGGTGACGGGGCATATTACTCCACCCTGACGGAGGCTGTTGAGTGCCGTTCCGCGGCAGCCCGCGGGCAGGCCAGGAAGAACCTGCCTACGCCTTTCAGAAGGCACAACGCAATGTCGGCAGGTCCTTCAGGGCCTGCCACCACCGAAGCAGAGTGAACGAGTTCGGCGTTGAAGACGTGAAGCGCTCGAGGGCGGGCCGTAAACCCGGCGGAGTAAGCGGGCGGCTGAGGTTCTGTCGGCGATTGTGGTCTGGGCGTCTCGCCCGTACCGTGCGCCCGTAACGGTCGAACCACAATTCTCTTCGAGGGCGGATGTGGAAATGGGCGGCCAATGGCTGCCCACGTGGAAGGTGAATTTTTCAGGCAACGCCGTGCCGCCGCAAAGACCTTCTTATTTCTTCTGCGCTTTGGCGGCCTTCTTCGCGGCCTTCTTCGCGGCCTTCTGCTCCTTCTCCCACTTCTTGACCTTGGCCTTCGCTTCCTTGAGTTCTTCCTTGGTCATGATCTTGAAGGGCACCGTCATGACCTGGTCGGGAAGCTGGATGTTGAGGAAGTGCTGACCGAGCTTGATGCCGCCGGGAATGACCCAGTAGAGCCGGCCGCCGCAGAAGCTGTCGGGGTTCATGCTGAACTGGGTGTACG
>RCNF010000144.1_pt1 | contig 32231 bp, 30 predicted proteins | sample 2041311 | NCBI WGS metagenome assembly RCNF01 (sample SAMN09708228, study PRJNA481090) | Marine sediment metagenome, whole genome shotgun sequencing project. | biome: marine sediment; feature: ocean; material: sediment; isolation source: Sewage treatment plant 2 marine sediment (STP2) ...
TTCCGCAATCATGTTTGTGTACCCAACTGGCTTGTTCCCGTAATCCGGCATGATGATAGAAATAAGGATTCAGACCCGCTCGAGCAACTGTTCCCCGGAAGGTTTGTTCGTGTAATGAGGGCGCACAGGCTCCGATCACTACCCGATTTACTCCTTTTTCCCGGATGTCATTCTCCACAAGCGATTGTCCAGTATCTGAACACATGGACATATCGGTTCGAGAGACAACAACATTAGGAAGTTTACTCAATTCTTGTGCGACTTTTTCACAATCAACGCAATCACTGATATTGCCACCGCAATAGCATGTATAAACGCCAATTTTGATATCGTCGTTGGTGTTCTTAGGCATAGACATTCTCCCTCTCATCCGGAGTGGTTTCTGTTATTTTATGAGATTCAATGTACGCTGCAGCTTCTGAGGCAGCAGATCCAGACATAACAATGCTGTCCACGATATCCATGGGGGCAGACACGGTACCAGCGGCGAATATCCCTTCCCGATCGGTCACACAGGGAGATGTATTGAACATGGGTGTGTTGACAAAGCCATCTTCGCCATTAGAAATCTGGTAAACCCCTTCTGGATCGTAGCCGGGAAGTAACCCGACGGATAAAACAGCCAGGTCGTGTGTTTGCTCAACTACCTGTGAGCCTTCATCGATTAATTCCACTCGCAAGACCGGGTTTTGATTTTCATCCTGCTTAATTGAGGCGACTTTACCTTTCACAAACTCGATTCCCATGGTTTTGGCATTTTGATAAAACTGTTCATATCCTTTCCCGAATGTTCGGATATCCATGTAATAAATTGTGATATCTGCCATAGGAAGAGAACCAGCCAGCAGCATGGCTTGTTTAACGGCATACATGCAGCACACCCGGGAGCAGTATTCAACACCCTGGGTTGTGTCTCGGGACCCTGCACATTGAATATAGGCGATTGAATCCGGTTCTTTTCCATCACCAGGTCGAATGACTCGACCATAGGGACCGGTTGGAGCGAGCAGTCGCTCCATGAACATTGCGCTGATAACATTGTGATTGTTTTCAGCGTCGTATTCTTTCTTTGCGAAACGGGAAGTTGGCTCAAATCCAGTCGCTAATATGATCGCTTTTGTTTCTATTTGAATAGTTTCGGGTTTTTGACTGAAATCTATCGCTTCTACCGGGCATGCTTTTTCACATTTTCCGCAAAAGATGCAGTTATCAATATCTAAAACCGCAAGTTGTGGTACAGCAGTAGAAAAAGGCACCCTGACTGTTTTTGTCGCTCCATAATCCAGGTCAAATGGATTAGGGACATTAATTGGGCAGGCATACTCACAAAGCCTGCATCCAGTACAGGTATCATCATTAATATAACGGGGTTTCTTCATCACATCTGCAGTAAAACCCGGCCCGTTTTCGTGAATCTCCTGAACTTCGTGATACGTGAATAATTGGATATTCTCATGGTGGGCAACCGCAGACATCCGGGGTGTAGTTATACAGCTGCAGCAGTCTAAGGTTGGAAAGACTTTGCTTAGAGCAATCATCTTGCCGCCAATACTGGCCTCTTTTTCTACCAGGGCAACCTTGTAGCCCTGATCAGCAAGATCCAGGGCTGACTGCATACCGGATATTCCGCCGCCTACCACAAGAGCATCTACATGAACTTTTCTCAAGGGATTATCTCCTCTCAGTTTGGTCTCATTCTGATCTACATTGTTTGTCAGTTTGGTCTTTATGCTGCTACGGTTTGTGGGGCTGGACCGGCTTCAATCTCATCTTTGACATAACCGATACTCTCAAGAAGTTGATCCATTTGATTCACTTCTTTTATGAATGGTTTCGTGCAGACAGTACAAATCGCCGTCAATTTTAATCTTCGTGTATCAATCCCGTTCTCTTTCATCGCGGGATAGGTTTCATTTATCATCTTTGCGGTTTGCTCAGGTCCTCCTTTATAAGGACAATCTGTTCCACTGTACATGATGAGAATAGCATCGATACCCCTTTTAAATGCCCGGATATAGAAGTCGCTTGAAAACATACTTGGGCACTTTACTGGCAGGATATAGGTGTTGATCGGGTAATCCGAGTGCAGCTGGCCGACCGAATCCGCTCCCGCATACCCTCCGGAGACAGTAGCGAGTATGAGGATTTTTGGTTTTTCTTTTGTTTCTGCGCAATTTTCCATGTTAATTTTCCTCTATGCAGGCACAGAAGTATCCCGCAAGCCGACTTAGGTTGCGGGATACTTGGATTTTAGAGTTTTATTTCTTTCGACGGATTAATAATCGTTCGTATCCATCAGCTTGAAGTTCGCCCAGGTACTCATGACCGACTTTTGCACACCAGCGGGGCATATCATCTTTTGTGTTCGGATCGCCGACCCAAAGCTCAAGTACTTCATCTACTTTTACTTTACCAATGCTCTTTTTTGCTTCCAACAGAGGACCGGGGCAGGCCATCGCCCGGGCATCAACAGTTTCAGCAGCTACGACATTTTCTAGTTCTTCTGGGGACATGAGTTTCTCCTTTAAAAATGTAAGATCTTTGCTTAAATTTCATCTATTCTTTGATATCACAGGACAAATTCTGCTATATTTTGTATCGGCAATTCGATAATAAATTTCCCTTCCAGCTCTCCTTGAATGCAGAATCCCTTTGTTTTTCATCAATCGCAAGTGCTGAGATGTATTTTGCATGGATGCGCTGATGGACTCTGCGATTTCGGTTACAGTAAGTTCGCGATCCCCTAGGGTCCAGACAATCTGGATTCGAAGTGGGTTTCCTAAGATGCCGCAATATTCAGCTTGTTCCTGGGCTTCAATTGTTTCAATAGGATTCATAGCAACACTCAAATACTCAACCGATTATTTAATTACACGACAATTGAAAGTATAAGACTGGGTTATCTCCCCGATAAGTACAATTAATCACAAGCCCTATAAGCTTTGTGAATAGGTCGCCATAGATGTGTTCTATGGGTAGTCTTTGTGTGAAGTTTTTGAAGATTATCTGGAATCCAATCAGGGATCAGACTGGTGATTCTTGGCTCCCCTTGTTAGAATGTACCTATATTTGAAAAGGAGATATTTATGGAGAAAAATGATTACGAGGGAAAGACCGCGTTAATTACTGGATCCGGACGGGGGATAGGCCGGGCTATCGCTCTCCAATTTGCGTCTTTGGGATCCAATGTTGTCGTAAACTATTTCCGGAACCGAGAACCTGCTGAAGATACTGCGGCTGAGATAATGAAATTGGGTGTTGAGGTAGAAATAATCAAAGCCAATGTCGGTGATATAGACGAATTGACACACCTGGTTTCAGAAACAGATCGGGTATTTGGTGGATTAGATTTCTTAATTAGTAATGCTGGATCAGGTTATAACCGGCCAATTATGGAACAACGCCCTAAGGGGTGGGATTGGACCATGGATATTAACGCCAGGGCATTCCTTTTTTTAGCCCAAAAAGCAGTCCCGCTGATGGAGAAAAAAGGTGGGGGATGGATTGTTAGTATTTCCAGTCCAGGATCATTCCGGGTCTTGCCTGAGTATGCTGTTGTGGGTGCCAGTAAAGCAGCCATAGAAGCTTTGACTCGTTATCTGGCAGTGGAATTAGCTCCCAGGAATATTGTGGTAAACGCAGTATCACCAGGGATTGTTGCGACAGAGGCTCTCCAGCATTTTAACTCCATGCAGAAAGAGGATTTGTTAGAGGAAATAGCTGGGCAAACTCCAGCTGGAAGAATAGTTACTCCGGAGGATGTAGCTGAGATTGTTGCTTTCCTCTGTTCTCCGTCAGCATCTATGATACGAGGGCAAACCATTATTGCAGATGGAGGGTTTACACTGCCTATCGGTGGCATTCAACGACCTTCTTAAGGACATTTAAATCTGAGACCATAAAATGAGAGCTCTCTGGCTTGAAAAACAACAACTTAAATTTCGAGATGATCTGCCTCTCCCTGAGATAGAAAGAGGTGATGTGTTAATCCAGCCCAGATTATCGGGAATTTGCAGTACGGATCTGGAGCTGGTCAAAGGTTATTATCCTTTTACCGGCATTCCCGGTCATGAATTTGTAGGGGAAGTGATCAAAGCACCCGGTTTTCCTGAATATGAGGGTAGGCGTGTTGTGGGCGAAATCAATATTACCTGTGGATCTTGTATTTATTGCCAACAGGATCTAGGATCACACTGCGTTAATCGAAAAGTGCTGGGAATTTCAGGGCGTAATGGTGTCTTTGCGGATAATTTCACTTTACCTGCAGAAAATCTGCACATCGTTCCGGATTCAATATCAGATGAACAGGCAGTCTTCACAGAACCTTTGGCTGCGGCTTTGGAAATTCAAGAACAGATAAAGATAAGCTCTACTGACAGGGTCCTGGTAGTGGGAGCAGGGCGGCTAGGGCAACTTGTTGCCCAAACCATTTCCTTGTTAGATTGTGATCTGGCTGTTGTTGCCCGTTATCCAAAACAGCGGAAATTATTAGAAGAGCGGGGTATCAAAGTCTTGGATGAAGATAACCTTGCACAAGGTATGATGGATATAGTTGTAGACACAACTGGATCTCCATCCGGCTTCGAAGCAGCCCGGTCAGCAGTCCGCAGCCGGGGAACGATTGTCATGAAATCCACATATGCTGATACACTTGACATTAATATATCCTCATTGGTTGTGGATGAAATTACACTTATTGGATCCAGGTGTGGTCCGTTTGGACCAGCATTGAAGTTGATTAATGATCGGCTGGTAGATCCAGTTTCATTAATTGAAGAATCATTCCATTTTACTGATAGTATCGATGCAATTAATAGGGCTGGAGAAAGAGGAGTATTAAAAGTGCTGCTCTCTTACTGACAGATGCACTTTTTAGATTTCAATCTAAATCAAGTACTTGTTATAAATTCGAATTATGTTATACTGCACTCTCAAGCAGTAGTTTCTTTTATAGGATTCCCTAACTCAAGTAAAATATTACCTCCAATTCTTGTCTGCTATTAATGGTCTATAAAGATTGAAGGAAAAATTATCAAAATCTGTTTTTTTTGGGAGAAGGGAGTCTGGTTATTCTTTCCAAGTGTCATGTAAAGTAAATAACTAGGAATCAGGATAAATTACATCCGTGATTTTAAGGAATGTTAATTAAAATTTTTTAGACAGTTATTATTTTTAGCTGATTAGGAGGTGATACTGAATCCATTATTATAAAGTTATCTATACAAGTAATATAATTTAGCAATTTTCCTAAGGAGGAAAGCAGTATGAAAAGACAAATTTTATTCTTCAGTTTTCTCGTTGGTTTAGCTCTTATTCTCGCCGCATGTGGGGGAGCAGCATATGAGTGTCCCGATGAGCTTGGTTGTGTGTCTTATGGTGCAGATGAGCCAGTTCGGATTGCATCCGCATTGGTGATCTCTGGCGCTAATACTGACCTGGGCACGGACTCGCAATATGGTGTTGAAATCGCCATTGCCTTCCAGGAGACACTCTTCGGACATGAAATTGAGCTTCAAGCCGAGGATGATGGTTGTTCTGCCGAAGGTGGACAAGCAGCCGGTCAGAAGATTGTGTCCGATCCAACGATCGTAGCAATAGTTGGAACCAGCTGCTCCGGCGCAGGTGTGCCGATGTCTAAAGTAGTCTCAGATGCAGGTTATGCGATGGTTTCACCATCAAATACCGCTCCTTCATTAACAGATCCAACTGTTGCCTGGAATCCTGGATACCTAAGAACTGCACATAACGATAAAGTGCAGGGAAAAGCAATGGCAGAATTTGCTTTAAATGTCTTGGGTGTGACCAAAGCAGCTGCAATTCATGACGGTGACCCCTACACGGAAGGACTCGCACGCGTATTCGCAGACTCCTTTGAGGAAATGGGTGGCACAATTGTTGAGTTCACCGCTGTAAATAAAGGCGATACCGATATGCGCCCTGCATTGGCTGCAGTCGCTGCAGCAGGTCCCCCTGAATTCATTTATTACCCAGTCTTTACTGCTGAAGGTGGATTCCTGACCAAGCAGGCAAAAGAGGTTACTGGTTTAGAGGACACTATTCTAGCGGCGGCTGATGGCATGATTTCTGATTCGGCCATCGAAGCTGTAGGTGAAGCAGGAGAAGGCATGTACTTCTCTGGCCCAGATCTGGGCTACTCTGGAGACCTTTATGATCGCTTCCTCGCCAAGTATATTGCGGATTATGGTGGTGCACCGATTTCTGTCTTCCATGCCCATGCATTCGATGCTACCAGAATGATTTTTGACTGCATTGAACAAATCGCTGTTGAAGATGGAGATTCGATTCACATAGGCCGCCAGGCACTACGAACCTGTCTGTACGCTACTGCCGATTTTGATGGCATCACTGGTACACTCACCTGCGACCAGAATGGTGACTGTGCAGATCCTCAGATCTCAGTTTCCCAGCTTACCGATGGGGCATATGTTCCTGTTTGGCCGTAATTCTGCAGTTGAAAATTTCAAACTTAAGTAGAAATTAGTGATGGGTTTGAGGTAACCCTTAAACCCATCATTTATTAATAAAAGACAATTGATCCATTGCTTAATAATAGGCAAGGAGGAAGCTCAATGCAGCGACGTTTAAAGGATATCAATTTCCTGGATGTTGTCCTGTGGATATTTAGAGCTGTAATCATTGGCGGTGTAATCTGGGGGTCAATCGCCACCATTATAGAAAATCCATATCCAATGCACACCTGGATAGAAACCATAATTGCTGGAGTTGCCCAGGGAAGTTTGTATGCTTTAATAGCCATTGGATATACACTGGTTTATGGAGTTCTGTTCATGATCAATTTCGCTCATGGCGAATTCTTCATGGCGGGGATTCTGACAGCGACAATCTTTTTAGCTCAACCCTGGGGTAAATCAGGTTTTTTGAACCAATATCCCATTTTCGGATTGGCTGTTATCACGTTATTGTCCATCGCAATCTCAGTTGGGATAGCACTCCTCACTGAGCGTGTGGCTTACCGTCCATTGCGAAAAGCCCCTCGATTGGTTCCCTTGATCACTGCTATTGGCGCATCCTTTTTCTGGCAATACTTTTTTCGTGGTCTTTACGGATCAGATGTAAAGGGTTTCCCCCAGTTAGAGATCTTAACCGGGAAGGTATCCATATTTGGACTTTTAATATTAAAAACGCATGTTGTGGTTATTGTTTCCGCAGTATTGATGCTTATCGGTTTATATATCTTCGTAATGAAGACAAAAGTTGGAAAATCAATCCGCGCTGTCGCGGAAAATAAAGACGTTGCAGCACTGATGGGCATTGATGTTGACCGAGCTGTGACGATTACTTTTGCAACCGGGTCAGCGATGGCTGGAATTGCGGGAGTATTATATGCTCTTAGCTTCCGGCAGGTACATTTCTTTATGGGATTTATTCCTGGAATTAAAGCATTTACAGCTGCTGTGCTGGGAGGTATCGGGAGTATACCTGGCGCGGCCTTGGGAGGATTATTCCTTGGTTTATTTGAGTCAGTCGGTCCGGGCCTTTTCCTGGAAGGACTTGGTATTCCTGCTCCCCACCAATTGAGAGATGTGATTGCGTTTACTATGTTGGTATTGGTCTTAATCTTACGACCTCAAGGAATCTTGGGTGAGCGGATAACTGAAGAAAAAGCATAAGGTGGTCAATAAAATAATGACAGAGAACAATAATATCACCCTCAAAGAAATCTTGAAATCCGGTTTTATTGCTGGTCTAATTGCATTAAGTCTGGCAGTAATTGGATTTATAGCCTTGCTCGATAAGCGGGAGTTGGTTGCGGGAATCCTCAGTTTAGGACATGTCTTTCTAATTACTCCTACTGTCTTATTTGTTTATTTATTCGCCGAGCGTCTAAAGGATGAGAATAAGCTTAAAATTCTCGGATCAGGATTATTAATTGGAATCATAACTTCTATACCCCTGGTTATCTTGGCTTTGATCGAAAACTTCTTTAACATCCGTGAATACCTGGTAAATGTTTCTCCAGATTTGATGGAACTGCTGATGTTTAACCAGGGTATTTTCGCCGGAAGCTTAATCCTGATGTTGGGAATGGGTTTGGTTGGTTTGCTTGCTGCGGGAGTGAAAACACTTCCAGATAAAATCAGAGGGCCCTTAATATCTGCTCTGGGCTGGACGCTGCTAATAGGAACTTTCTCTGAGATATTGTCAGGGAGATTAAGAAGTTTTTTCGGTCCCCAATTGGTTAAAATAATCTTTACCCGCAAAGCGCTTCATCCCTTGGTCGCTGGAGTTCTGTTATTGCTCTTTGCTGGTCTGGAAATTGTTAAACAGCGACGAGAAAAGCAAGAGGATGTTAAAAAGCCCTTGGATAAACTTGACCCACGAATTAAAAAAGGGTTGGGTATGATCCTGCTGCTTTTTCTTCCGCTCATCCTAGGAACCTATCTCACCGAGGTTGCTAACAATGTTGGTCTCTATGTGTTGATGGGGTTAGGACTCAATATTGTAGTCGGATATGCAGGCTTACTTGACTTGGGGTATGTGGCATTTTTTGCAATCGGCGCTTATGTGATGGGTATCCTGACCACAGAAGGGCACTTGGGTTTTGTAGCTATGTCATTTTGGACTGCGCTGCCTTTTTCTGTAGGCGCAGCTACCTTAGCCGGTATCCTGCTGGGTATGCCTGTTTTACGGATGAGGGGCGACTATTTGGCGATCGTAACCCTTGGGTTTGGTGAGATCATTCGCATCTTAGCCCTTTCCGACATGCTGAAAAACTATATTGGTGGTGCTCAAGGAGTGCTCCAGATTCCGAAACCAAGCATCGCTGGTTTTGATTTTGTGAAACCAGAATTTCTGTTTTATGTGATCCTGATAGGCGTCCTGATCGCTTTATTTGTTTCCTGGCGATTGCAGGACTCTCGTCTGGGACGACAATGGATGGCGATGAGAGAAGACGAAGATGTCGCAGAAGCCATGGGAATAAATTTAGTCTCAACCAAACTGCTGGCATTTGCTACAGGTGCTGCTTTTTCCGGATTAGCTGGTGCAATTTTCGCCAGCAAATTGACTTCCATTTTCCCCCATAGTTTTAACTTGATCGTTTCCATCAATGTTTTATCACTGATTATCGTGGGAGGAATCGGCAGTTTGCCAGGAGTTATTGTCGGCGCATTTATTCTGGTTGGATTACCGGAGCTTCTACGAGAATTTGCTGAGTATCGTATGCTTATGTATGGGGCATTATTGATTACAATGATGCTTGCTAAGCCAGAAGGTTTCTGGCCGTCAGAAATATTAAAACGCGAGATGCATGCACACGAAATAGAATAGTCAGGTATTCCTGAGTAATTAAACAAGGATCATGAGCTATGCTTGTTCTATCTGCTAAAGACGTAACAAAAGCATTCGGGGGATTGATCGCAGTTAATAAATTTGACTTTGATCTCCCGGAAGGTAAAATTTTCAGTGTCATCGGACCAAATGGGGCTGGGAAAACGACTTTCTTCAACTGTATTACAGGGTTTTATGAATTTGATGGAGGGGAAATTAAATTTTTAGGTCAAATTCTAAATGGAAAGTCACCTGATCAAATTACCAGATTGGGGATTTCCCGAACCTATCAAAATATTAGGTTGTTTTCAAACATGAGTGCCATTGAGAATATTCTGGTAGGGCACCACCCGCATTATAAAACCTATTGGTTTGAAGCGCTGTTCCAGACAAAACGACTTCTGAAAGAGGAAGCCGAAGCTCTTGAGGAAGCAGTAAACCTGCTCAATTTTGTAGGGTTGAGTGGATTAGGAGATCAGCTTGCCTGCAACCTCCCTTATGGTGCGCAGCGCCGATTGGAAATCGCGCGTGCTTTAGCGAATCGTCCAAAATTGCTGCTTTTAGATGAACCAACAGCTGGGATGAACCCCAACGAAACAGTGGTAATGATTGAGTTTATTCAACGTCTTCGTGACGAGCTGGGGATCACCATCCTTCTCATTGAACATGATATGAAGGTCGTCATGAGTATAAGTGAGAACATAGGGGTGATGGACTTTGGAACCAAAATTGCTGAAGGAACACCAAAAGAAATCCAAAAAAATCCTCAAGTAATCGAGGCATATTTAGGACGGGGAGCCGCAGAAGGCTAGTAAGGAAGGAATTTATGCCATTGTTAGAAGTTGAAGATATTCATGCATATTATGGAAATATCCATGCGTTAAAGGGTATTACCATTGAAGTTGAAAAAGGTGAGATAGTAACCTTGATTGGCGCTAATGGAGCAGGGAAATCAACCACACTAAGATCCATTAGTAAATTGATCCAACCAAGAGAAGGTAAAATCACCTTTGATGGTGAAGATATAACGAATGTGAAACCCCACGAATTGGTGTATAAGGGGATTTCCATGGTTCCGGAAGGCAGGGGAGTTTTTGCGAAACTTTCCGTGGAGGAAAATTTAGAGATGGGGGCGTTTTCCCGGAGTGATAGTCAAGGCATCAAGAACTCTTTCGAACAGGTTTATTCTCTCTTTCCCAGATTGAAAGAACGGAAAAACCAGATGGCTGGAACTCTCTCCGGCGGCGAACAACAAATGCTTGCAACTGGCAGGGCGCTCATGACCGCACCCCGTTTAATGTTGATGGATGAGCCATCCATGGGTTTGGCTCCCATTCTGGTGGAAAATACCTTTGAAACCATAAAACAAATAAATAAAGAGGGGACTACAATTCTCCTGGTTGAGCAGAATGCGACTATGGCTTTCTCGGTAGCAGATCGGGGATATGTCCTCCAAACAGGAGAAATTGTGCTTCAAGACACCTCTAATGCCCTCAAGAACAATGAGATGGTTCAGAAAGCGTACCTTGGCATGGATTAAGAGTTTAGCAGTTACTAACCTGAGCGCGGAATTGATAGAATTTAACTATCTACCGCGCTCTTTTGTTAGGAGAATATATGCTTTTCATAAACGCAGCTGAAGTTGAAAAAGCGCTGCCAATGCTAGAAGCAATCTCTGCTATGAAGGGGGCTTACTTAGCGCTTTCTGCTGGATCTGTAGAGCTCCCAATGCGGACAAGGATTTCTGTTGAAGAAGAAGACGGCGCCGCTTTGTTCATGCCTGCATTTCTAAACCACGGTGATCAGCAGATTTTATGCTTAAAATCAGTATCCGTTTTTCCTCGAAATGTGGAAATGAATTTACCAACCATTCACGCGGCGGTATTGGTCCTGAATGCGAAAACAGGACAGATTGAAGCGGTAATTGAAGGCGGTCGATTGACAGCAATCCGAACTGGGGCAGCATCTGGCGCAGCAACTGATCTGCTTGCCCGGGAGGATTGTCTTGTCGGGGCAGTCTTCGGAGCGGGTGTGCAAGGCCGAACGCAGCTGCAAGCTATTTGTTCAGTTCGCACTTTGGAGAGAGTATGGATATATGACTCAAATCAAGAAAACGCTCAGCTACTTGTTGAGGAACTATCCGGGTTAGCCCCAATTCCAAAGGATCTAAAAGTCGCGAACTCACCAAAACAAGCGGTTAAAAATGCAGATTTGATATGCACAGCAACAACCGCGATATCCCCGGTTTTCAACGATGAAGATCTGAAACCAGGCGTTCATATTAATGGGGTGGGATCATATACAACAGAGATGATTGAAATCCCTCCGAAAACAATTGAGAGAGCGTCTATTTTTGTGGGATCAAGAGTTGGTGTATTAGCAGAGGCGGGAGAAATTTTAGCTGCAATCGATCAAGGTTTTCTAGATGAAAATGACCTGGTGGAACTGGGAGAAGTAATTTCAAAGAACAAACCAGGCAGGATTGATCAAGATCAAATTACTTTTTTCAAATCAGTAGGTGTAGCGGTGCAAGATGCAGCTGCTGCTTCTGAAGTGTTAAAAAATGCCCGGAGGATGAATATCGGCAGGGAGATAAGTTGGTAAGCCAATCTAAATTAATATAGACAAACTGGTATCAACAAATCAATCCCATCCCCAATGAAAACAGTGTAATCTAGGAAAGGAACTATGACATTACCCAAGACAGCAGATGTGATCATCGTTGGCGGCGGCGTTATGGGAGCAAGCACGGCATTTTATTTATCAGAACGCGGCGTGCCAGGAACTATTCTCCTTGATAAAGAAGAATTATTTGGACAAGGGGCAACAGGACGATGTGCCGGTGGTGTCCGTTACCAATTCGCGACAGAGGTGAACATTAGACTATCTCTAGAAAGCCTGCCAATTCTAGAGCAGTTTAAGGGAAATTTTGGGCAGACAATTGATTATAAACAAGTTGGGTATTTATTCCTCTTAACGGATCCAGACAGTGTGAAGCAGTTTCAGGAAAATGTAAAACTTCAACACAGTCTGGGAGTGGAAACAGAATGGCTCTCAGGCGATGAGGTTCGATTACGTTTTCCGATGATGAATCTTGAGGACGTTATCGCTGCAACAAATCATGCTAAAGATGGAGTAGTGGATCCAAACGGTGTCGTAATGGGATATATAAATTCATCCAGGCGTCTAGGAGCAAAGGCATTCAATAATATTGAGGTGATAGATATACAGATAGAATCCGGTCGAGTAACAGGAGTGCAGACCAACGAGGGATTTATTTCTTCGCCGGTTGTAGTTAATGCTGCAGGTCCTTGGGCGGGAGTGGTAGGAAAAATGGCTGGAATATTAATTCCTATCCAGCCGCTTAGGAGGCAATGGCTAACAACAACCCCCTTGCCAGATTTGCCAGAGAACTTCCCTTTTATGATTGATTTTTCACAATCCTTGTATTTTCATCCCGAAGGGGAAGGTTTATTGACAGGGATGTCTAATCCGGATGAAAAGATTGGATTTGACCAAAGCATAGATCCGGATTGGGAATTAACCCATATTCAATCAGCGATAGAACGATTCCCCATGTTAGAGCAGGCAGGGTTGTCCTCCCATATAGCAGGTCTCTATGAACTCACTTCAGATGCTCATCCGATAATTAGCAGTACATCCATAGAAGGTTTTTATGTTGTCGCAGGTTTTTCGGGTCATGGATTCATGCATGGTCCTGCAGCTGGAAAATGTATCACTGAAATCATCCTTGATGGAAATTCATCTACTGTGGATGTTTCAATGCTAGATTTAGACAGGTTTAAAGAAAATCGTTTGATTTATGAATATAATGTAGTTTAGGTGGGAAATTTGAGGGAAATTTTGGATAGAGAAACCCCAGAGATCATCCAAACCGTTTGCTAGTTTAGTACTGAATATCATCGATCTTCTACCTCAGATATGAAATTTGAGGGTTTGATAAATGGTAAAATTGGGCTTGCCCCGGAGTAAATATAAAATAAATGGAGATGAAATAACTTCGTAGGATTACTCTCAGTTTATTAAATTGACGGGTTCAACAATTTATCATCTAAACCGAGTTATTTCTTTAAGAACAAGGTAGGTAAAAACAGATGCCAAGTGCGGAAATTATAACCATCGGAACAGAACTACTGCTGGGGGAGATTGTAAACACAAATACTCAGGTCATTGCTCTGGCTTTACGGAAAATCGGTGTCGACGTTTATCGCACAGCAACCATCGGAGATAATCCTGACCGGATAGCACAGATACTCCTGGAAAGCGACTCCAGAGCTGACATTATCATTGCAACTGGTGGCCTCGGTCCAACCGTGGATGATCCTACCCGGCTTGCGATTGCCCAGGCATTTGATCTGGAGCTTATTTTTTATCCGGAATTGTGGGATGAAATTGTTAGGCGATTTTCCAAATATGGGATTCAGCCTCCCGAGAATAACAAGCAACAGGCATATCTTCCGGAAGGTGCTGCCAGTTTGCCAAATCCTCGGGGAACAGCTCCCGGTATTTTCCTGGAAACAAATGAGAGTTTGATATTTTCCCTGCCTGGAGTTCCAGTTGAAATGGAAGGGATGATGAATGAACAGGTTCTTCCGAGAATTACCAGCAGATACTCACTCACCGGTGTGATCCTGACTCGCAATATTAAGGTAGAAGGGATTGGTGAATCGCAGATTGACGCCTTGATCAGAGATTTGGAGGAGCTCTCAAATCCAACGGTGGGATTAGCAGCTGCTAAAGGATACGTTTTGATTCGGATCACTGCCAAAGCTGAAAATGAGGACCTGGCCGACGCTCTTCTCCAGGAATTGGAGGAGGAAATCAATACTCGATTAGCTGATTGGATGGATATTGATTAAAAAAACAAAAACTTTTTTGGATATGGGAAAAGCTCACTGGTGAGTATTCCAGCTTCTAGCGAAGTGTTGTTTCACTTGACTAGATCTTCATTTATCATTTCTTTTCAAACACCACTGAATATAACATAAACACCAAAGCCAGTGATGATTGCACCTGATATTCTAATTTCCGACTTTAACAAATTAAGAGCCACTTAAATGAAAATGAGATATCAATATTTCTCTAAATTGGAATTTCTAGACTGGGTGATGGAATAGAGTAAGAAAATACTGCCCCCTTTTTCTTAAGAGCTCATCTATCCCCAGAATAAAAGAGCTAATACACCAGAAAACAAGGGAATAATCAGGCCGATACTCCAGCGGATCACAGTAAAGCGCCAGCCCATAAAGGGTAGCTCAAAGCTGATAGTCAAGAACGATTGAGTGGCCCAGCTGGTGATTAGCGTTATAACCGGAGCAAATCCTGCGCCAGCCTCAAAAAGAATGGCTATCAGTGGAAATACTACGTATGGTCCACCCGGTAAAAACATACCGACTAACTCTGCCAGCAATATTCCGAACAAACCCGTATTTGGACCAATCCAGGTTTTCACTAATTTATCTGGTGATAGGATATTTACAAATCCCACTATTATAAATGCCAGGAGTATCAGCAAGGCATTTTGTTTGGTTGTTTCCCAGGCAAGGATCCCACCGCGTTTGACTGTTTCAGTTCCATCTTTCCAGCTGAAAAGAAATAGAACCCCGGCTATACACCAGAGAATAATTGTTGCCGAGTTCATAAGTCAATATTCTCCCGGATAGTGTTAATCTTTCGGCCAAATACTTTTTCAGCAAAAATACCCATTAAAGGAGGGATAAGGAAAGTGATTAAATAACGGCGAATGGTTATTGTTGTCCCTAAGATAGCAATTTCTAGGGGAAGCCTGGAGATGCTCCATAAATTTTTTGCGGACACAAAAGCGATCAGAACACCCAAACCAGCTCCGGATTTAAGGAGAGCATTTGCTATTGGATAATATGCATATGGACCCCCGGGAATTAAACCACCTCCCAGGCAGGCCAAGAGGATGCCTTTAAGTCCAGCATCAGCGCCCAACCAGTGAGTAATGAATTCTTTCTTGACCAGGGCTTGTAAAAAGCCAGCTGTCAGAAATGCGGCTGCAAGTAGAGGAAGTTCCCGGAAGAGAATTGTTAACCCTTGTACAAAACCATCCCTGACCAGGTCCCATCCCGATTGAATGAAAGCCAGGATGGAAAGGATTAGAATCACAATGAATAATAAGAAATGGATCCGGTATTTCTTGAGTGAGGGTGGCATGGATGCCTTTTTATAAATCGTTAGGCAGAGTAATGGAAAAGGTTGTACCGGCATTTACTTTGCTGGTGAAATTTATCTCTCCGCCATGACCAAGAATAATTTGTCTAACAACTGATAACCCCAGGCCGGTTCCAGGGACTTGATCCCGGTGACTTTTTACGCGATAGAATTTTTCAAATATTTTGGATTGTTCATCTTCTGGAATCCCTAATCCGGTATCTGAAATTGTGATAATAATATGATCTCGTTCTATTATTGCTTTGAGAATTATCTCTCCCTCAATTTTGTTAAATTTAACTGCATTATTCAAGAGATTGATAAAGGCTTGTTTCAACTGCTTACGATCCCCGCGGATTCGGGGGAGGGTATCAGGTAAATCCAGGATAAATAGAATATTGAGTTTGTGGGCTTCGTTGATAACTATTTCGTGGCACTCAATTAACAAATCTCTGATATCAAATTCGTTTACAACGTATTGTTTTCTTCCTGATTCCAGCCTGACTAAATCTAAAAAGGAACTGGACATGTCTGCAAGTGCTTCAATTTCTGCCTCGAGGATGTCAATCATCTTTCTTTTTTGGTCTTCGTGAACCCGGTTGCTCTTTAACAAATGTGCAGCTGCATTTAGCGCAGATAAGGGGGTTCGGATCTCATGGACAAATTCACCAATCAAGTCTGATTGAAGGAATAATCGAGAATTTTCAATCGCAACAGATGCTTGAGCACCTAGAGCCAAGAGTACATCCTGGTCTTCTTTGGTGAAATTTCCTCCCTTCTTATTTATAACTTCCAGGACACCGATGATATTGCCCTTGGATACAAGCGGAATGCCTAAGAGGGAATTGCATTCAATATTGGTGATTTTTCCAATATAGCCAAAATGTCGTTTATCTTTTTGGGGATTATCAACGATCACAGCTTTTTGATGGGAAACAATCCAACCCGCGATACTTTCATCCAAGGGTACGATGGTACCCCTTTTTAGTTGTGAATCCAGATTGGTCGCTGCTTGAAAATAGAGGGTTTTTTTATTTGGATCGTACATCAAAATAGAAGCTTCTTCGGCATCGGATACTTCGCTGGCAGCCAGGACAATCTTCGATAGAAGGATATTTAAATCCAATTCAGAAGCCAGGTCGCAGGAAATATTAATCAATTTTTGGTATCTGGTAAGGAGAGTGGAGTGGGCTTTATTTTTTTTCATTCAGAACCTTGTTTTCTATGATGGGCAATAGCTCTTCCAAATCCCCTTCAATTGATACTGTGGCCTGTTCAGCCATGTGAGTGCAGGTCCGGTTGATTATTATCAACTTAGCTCTATTCCCGAGGGCTAAATAGGGAAGATCACAGACTGGCGTGACCGTTAATGAGGATCCAAGTACCAGTAATAAATCACATTTTAATACTTCATCTCTAGCTAATTTCCACTTATCTGCAGGCAATTGTTCTTCGTAGAGAATGATATCCGGCTTTAATATAATTCCACATACTGGACAATGAGGTGTAACGGAATCTTCCAGGAATGTATTTATCAGTTCAAAGGTCGCTTCAACTTGTTGAAAACAACCAAGACAAGTGAGTGTTTGATAGGTTCCATGTACTTCAATTACACAATCAGAACCGGCTTTTTGGTGCAGGCAATCGATATTTTGTGTGATGATGGATTGCAGGTAATTCTTTTCTTGAAGGGATGCCAGGGTGCTATGCGCCGGATTAGGATCAGCCTGGAATAAATTTTTAAGGAATGGGCGAAGCCAGTCATAAAAACGGTCAGGATCATATCGGAAAGCACTCAGGGATGCCACTTCCATTGGTGAATACTTTGTCCAAACCCCACTGCCCGGTGAGCGGAAATCGGGTATTCCGGAAGGAGTTGATATGCCTGCTCCAGTCAGAGCAACACAATATTCAGCATCCAATATCAGTTGTGAAGCAAGATCTAATTGGAGTATCTTCTCAGGGGAAGGAAGCACCATGCTAATCTAAGATGGATTTTGCTAAATCGCGGAATTGGTCTTTTGTCATGCTGTCCTCTGGTCTGAGCACTATGGGAGTATTGTTTGCTGCAGCCTGATAAGCCATTTCCGGAACAGGTGTGAAAATTTGATCAATTTTTCGTTCTAGTAGGTTTTCTGCTTGTTCCCAGCTGAGCTGGACACCAGAACGCTGTCGATTGATCAAGACTAAAGTAAAACGGCCTTCCCCAATTCCATTATTGATCAAGTCCTGGATCAGGTTTTTGGTTTGGGTAATATTTCCCGGTGAGGGTTCTAGACAGATGAGGATTTTATCACATTCAGGAAGAACCCTGGAGGTTAATGGAGTTAATGATGGACCAAGGTCCAGAATTATATAATCAGCAAAAGCTTTAAGTTGTTGAGCTATCTGGTGATATTGTTCAACATGGGTGATGTATTTTGCGTCAGAGGGATGATATGAGGATAATAGAGTTTTTATTCCAGATTTATGATCAAGCAAAGAATTTGAGAGCATGGATGAAATATCAAATCCTGGTTCTTCTTCTATTAATTTGATTAATCCAGTTGTATTTTGGACATCAAGATCCATGCTGATAGTACCCTGGCCAGGTCTGAAATCAGACAAAATGGTGGTTTTTCCTGATTGATTGTGAATTTCGATTGCTAAATTAATCGCCAGGGTTGAGACCCCGATTCCGCCTTTGGAGGAAACGATCCCTAAGAGAATTCCCTGATCTGCTGTCACGGAAGTGCCGCTGGAAGTTCTTTGAGGGGCGCGTTTTAGGATTGAATTTACTTGAGCAAATAATTCTCTCGGCCTGGCTGGTTTCGTAATGTAGGCATCGGCTCCAGCCTCCAATCCTTCTACTTTGTCATCAACCTGGCTCCTGGCTGTGAACATGATGATCGGGATCGTTTCAGTATCTGAATTTGACCGGATAGTTTTGGTAATTTCATATCCATTGATATCCGGAATCATAATATCAAGCAGGATTAAATCTGGATGCTCATCTTTTGCCAGTTGAAGTCCTTTATTGCCTGTGGTAGAGGCTAGGATTCTGAATCCTTTTCTTTCAAGCATGATCCCTACCAACTTCAGGGTATCAATATCATCGTCTATGATCAATATGGTTTGGGCCATATGGCACCTCTGATTAATCCACAAAATCCTATTAATAAAATATACCATAGATTATAATGGGTATATGCTATTCAACATTGTAAAATCTGTCATCGGGATAATTGATAAACAACCAGTTGTGGGTGTGTCTGGAGGACCAGACAGTATCGCTCTTTTGCATATTATGATCGAGTTAGGCTTATCTCCCATTGCAGCCCACTATAATCATAAACTCCGGGAAGAAGCCGATTTGGAAGCGAAGTTTGTCAGGGATTTCGCCAGTTCGTTGGAAATTCCCTTCATGGAAGACTCTGGTGATGTGCAGTTATTCTCTCAGGAGGAAGGACTTTCGATTGAGGAAGCTGCCAGAATTCTAAGGTACCAATTTCTTTTTCGGGTAGCGGATGACCTCGAAGCTGGAGCGGTATTAGTAGCTCACCATGCGGATGATCAGATTGAGACTATTCTAATGAATTTGTTGCGGGGCTCTGGCATGAGGGGTCTGGTGGGAATGCAGGAAATAAGCATGCCCACCCAATGGAGCGCAACTATCCCCCTAATTCGACCATTTTTGATTGTTTGGAAGGATCAAATCCTGGAGTACCTGGATGAGCATCAATTATCCTCTCTTGAGGATCCAACAAATGAGGAAGTAATTTTCCATAGGAATAAAATCCGTCATGAACTAATTCCATTATTAGAAATTTTTTCCCCGGGTTTTAAACAGAGACTGCTTCAAACTTCAGATATCTTGGCGGCAGATGATAGTGCTCTTGAACACCTTAGTGAGAATGCCTGGGAATCTTGTTTAATCAGTAAAGGTGCAAGTTATTTGCGTTTTACCAAAGATGATTTTCATAACTATCCTCTGGCATTAAGGAGGCGTTTGATCAGGAAATCAATAGAAAGCCTGCGGCCAGAGTTCCGAGAATTGAGTTTCCCGCAAGTGGAAAGAGCACTTGATTTTTTTTCGGATACTAAGAAAAAATCAATGAATTGGGTCGCAAAGGTGAATATCTCACAATCTCCAAATATAATTGTTTTTTCAACTTGGGAAACTGATATTGTGAAGAATCAGTTCCCACAACTGCTTGACCGGGATAAAATCACCTGCCCAAATCCAGGAGAGGTTGCCCTGGGAAATGGTTGGTATTTCACAGTTAAAATTATCGATTATTCTCCTGATAACTTTGAACGAATGGTATTTCTGAAGGATGATTTTTTGGTTTGGGTTGATAGTGATTCATTCCATGAAGAAATCACTCTGAGGAATAGAACTGAAGGAGATATGATTTCCCCCCTCGGAATGGAGGGGAAATCAATGAAGGTTTCCGATTTAATGATCAATGAAAAAATTCCAGGCGCTGTTCGCAACCAATGGCCATTGATTGTTTCTGATGACACTATTCTCTGGATTCCTGGGGGAAGATTAGGTCACAAAGCTAGAATAACTGAAAATACACAAACCCTGCTGCAGTTTGCGTTCGACAAACGAGAATCCTGATAGTGATTTAAGGGGTTATAACTTCTTCTGCGTTTTCAGCAGGTATTTTGTCGGCTAAGTTTTCTTCTTTATCATCCCTGCTTAATGTGTGTAATTTGCGGCTGACTTCCCGCCATTGAACCTCAGAGATGCCTAATTTTTGCCTGATTTTATTTTGATCCATTCCCGCCTGCCAATCTTGGACTGCAGAGGTCCAACGGCACATAGAAAATGATACTCTCTTTTTAATCCCGGCATCTTTCCCTAAATCCTCTAAGACATATTCCAGCATTCTGGCTGACCAGGGAAACAGGGAATCATTCAAATCGTGTAGAGTGCGATACTGATGATAGGCATCTATCCATTCCTGGGGGAGGGGTAGTTTGCGTTCTTTATACCGATTTTGGGGACTGGCGTAGCGGATAAAAACAAGGGGTCCTTCCGGGGCATCCAGCTGAATATGATTCGGGCTTAAAGAGAGGCATTCTCCCTTCTTTATCCCGGTGCTCAGAAGCAGTGTAAATAAAAGGTAAGAGCGTAAATCAGGGTCTACTTTTAGCCGATAGGAATCAGCAGTATCCAGGATCTGATTAATTTCTTCCTTGGACAGGATTTCGGGAAGGGGGGATCTAACCGATTTTTGGACTACTTTATCTGCAGGATTTGCTGGAATAGCTCCGCCTTCATGGAGCCAGCGGAAAAATGATTTCAGGGATGTAATTCTTCGAGCTAGAGTTTTAGGACTGCAAGGTACTCCTCTTTCATGTTCCAACCATCTTAAGAAGTTGTTTAAATCTGCCAGACTGATCCCTCCTACTTGCCGGTCTGGGGGCAAATAAGACGCGAACAGCCGCAAATCACCCAGGAAAGCAGTAATTGTATGGGGGGAGCTGCCCCGATCCTCCAGGAAGATTTCCCAGGCTTGCAGTGCTGGAGCAAGGGTAGTTTGGGATCCAATATGGGCAGTGGATTCGTTGAACATATCCGAAATCCTTTCGTATAGTCAATATGGAGTAAGTGTACACGAGCTGCAGGACTCTGTCAATAGAAAAGGATTGAAAGCCAGGGGGGTGACGGTCCATTATTGTTCGCGATATGCGGCTCATCACCATCGATACCCGGCTTATGGATTTTTTAATGTAACTGTTCCCGCTTTGATCTCGATAGTAAAAATCAATTTTGGCCCTTGCCCTTCCAAAATGTATTCATCTCCGGATTCCTGCCAGGATCCCGAAGTAATAACCTTTGATAAAGAACCTTCAATATTAACTTCTGCCTGAACTCCTTCAGGAACAGAGATGATTAACCTGCTTAAACCGGTTTCAATGAATACGGAAGCATCATGCTGGTAAACACCTGAAAAATCTAATGAGTAATTTCCCGCACCACTTTGAAATATCATAGTTTGAAAATTGGCGTTTCCTAACTTTTCCATAGTAATGTTGGATGCTCCGGTTTCGTACCGGAAGGCATTCATGAGTGAGCTATTGGGTGTTGAAAATTTGAGATTTACATTTGAAGCCCCATCAGTTACATGAAGATCGGTCAGTGCGAGTCCGCCAAATTCAAAATCTCCACTATAAGCCCCCGCCATAATAGATAGCTCGATGGGGTGGTTGGTAATTGAGACATTCCATTCATTTTTGATTGAGCCATTAATTGTAGGAACCGCATTTATTTTTAGATTACCCTGCTTGAGGGTTACTCCGTTATCATCAACAATGATTTCTGGTTTAAAATCAGCTACATTATAGGTTACAGTACCAGAGAGCAGATCCGGGCCTGGATTTGGCAGCAGGGTCATTTTCCCGGCGCCAAAAGATAAGTTTACATCCAGGGGAGGGTTTAGATTAGGAACTGGAACCTGGATAGACTCGGTGACTGTTTCTCCTGTTTTTGATTCTGTCTTAAATGGAAGTTCAATATTTATCCCGCAGCCAGAGAGGGTAATAGCTAAAAGCAAGGATAAAATTACAACCTTAGTTGTTAGTTTCATGACAAATCTCCTCAGCCAATCAGGCTGAATACTATTGAATCTATGGATTTAACAGTGCAGGATTCATTCCACAGGGAAAATTGGTTCCTGGTCGCCCAGAACCGGTTCAGGATGAGTAAAGTGAACTTGAATAAATGCTATCAATCTGGCAGGAATTTCCCGGATATTCCAATACCCCATATCCCTATAAGACCGTATATCGGCAGATACGCCCACTGCTTCTATCCCCAGTGATCGACAGGTATATAACGCCCTTGGCAGATGAAAATTTTGAGTAACGAGGATCGCTTCTGAGAGTCGGAAAATCTCTTTAGCCCTGTAGCATGTATCATATGTTCTTCGCCCCGCATAATCCAGAACTATCGCTTCCTCTGGTATACCTATCTGCATTGCGTACTCTTTCATAGCTCCCGGTTCATTGTAATTTAGAAATCGATTATCCCCACTCATAAGTAATTTTTCAACTTTCCCAGCATTGTACAATGCTGCTGCTGTAGCTACCCGATCCTTAAGCACAGTTGTTGCTCCCCCATCTGAAGTTAATCCAGCGCCGAACACAATAGCCGCTTTAAATGGGGAAACAGTTTTATCTGTGAAGATCCTGTTGGAAGCATAGCGGAGCATGACAAGGCTTGGCGCTCCGATCAGGAGAATTAAGGCTAATAATATGAATTGAATCATTTTTCTTCTTTTCTTAAACACGAGCGCATTGTACCATGACTGATGGTGAAATATTGAAGGAAGACATTAAGGAAAGAACTCTTGAAATAATTGAAGTTAGAAGTTGTTAAAGGGTGACTCAAGATGAACTTAGACAAGCGACCTATTCTTGGTAGCTTCGGATGGTTTCCTGATAAACCAATGTGATAGGTATTCCCTTTTCGATAGCCAATTTTCGGCAATCATCATATTCCGGTGAGATTTTTTTAAGTTCAGGACTTAATTCAGCGATTTTTACCCGGACTTTTCCATAGGGGGTTTCAATTTCCCGGATGGTTCGAGGGAGAGCATATCGTTCAATAAAATATTGTTTTATACCCAGGGTTGTGGTTTCCCGGAATAAAATTTGTCTCATCGCATCAACATCAACAGGTTCACAAAGCACCTGGATTTTAGTTCCGGGTCGGTTCTTTTTCATATGGATAGGCGTTAACGTAACATCTAAAGCGCCGCCTTCAAATAGGGATTCAATAACGTAAGGGTAGATTTCCGGGTTAAGGTCATCCAGATTGGTTTCCAGGATTGCCAGGTGGTCGAGTGTTGTTTTGCCAGATTGTGAAATCTCTCCGATCAAGACCCGCAGTAGATTGGGGATTGGCAGATCTCTTCCCCCCGCTCCGTATCCAACATTTTCCAGGATCATGGGAGGAGCAGGTCCAAAGCCATCCACTAATTCAGCCAGCAAGGCAGCACCAGTGGGAGTGACAAGTTCCGATTCGATCTCCTTTCCATAAACTGGAATCTCTTTCAGTAAAGCAATAGTTGCAGGAGAGGGGAGCGGAATTTGGCCGTGGGCGCCCTCAACAAATCCTTTTCCCAATGGAACCGGTGATGCGTAAACCGAAGATATACCTAAATGATCCAATGCCAATAATGTTCCAACCACGTCGATTATTGTATCTGTTCCGCCTAGTTCATGCAGATGGACCTGGTCAATTGTTTTATTATGGATAGCAGCTTCTGTCTCCGCAATCCTCTCAAAGATTAATAAAGCCCTTGTTTGAATTGATTTTGACAGGGAGCTATTTTGAATGACGGTTTTAATCTCATCCAGGTGCCTTTCGGGAGGTTGTTTTTTGACATGTATATCTACTTTTGTGGCAGAGAATCCATTTTTATCAACTTTCTCAGCTTGGATAGTGAACTCGGAAAGGTTTAGAGCTTCCAACAGGTTTCTGAGGGTATCGATCGATAATCCTGTATCTAACAATGCTCCTAAAATCATGTCCCCGCTTGCTCCCCCAATCAAATCAAAATAAAGAGTTTTCATCCTTGGATTCTCCTTAATATCAGGTGAGCATAAACTGCAGCGCCAAAGCCATTATCAATATTAACCACAGCAATACCAGGAGCACATGCGTTTAACATTGCGAGTAAGGCAGATATTCCCTGAAAGTTTGCACCGTAGCCGACGCTGGTTGGGACCCCAACTACTGGACAGGAGACAAGGCCGCCGACCACACTAGTTAAGGCGCCTTCCATGCCAGCTACACTGATAATCACCTCAGCAGCAGTTAATAACTTGTGTTGATCAAATAAACGATGAACCCCTGAGACACCGATATCATATGCGCGAATAACCCTCGATCCCAGGAATTCGAGTGTCTGGGCAGCTTCTTCTGCCACAGGTTGATCAGATGTACCAGCTGACACAACCATGACGTAAGGTGCATCCTCAGCTGGTTGAGGGAGATCCCCCCTGATAAGTTTCAGTAATCGGGCGGTTGGGTCAAATTCTATGGCAGGAAGTCTGGTTTTCACAAAGGCAGCTGTTTTGGATGAAACCCTAGTGCCCAGAACCCGGTCGTGATGTTCCCAGAGTTTTTCCATTATTGCTGTTACCTGTTCTGGGGTCTTGTTCTGGCAGAAGACCACTTCGGGTAGGCCCTGTCGTAAATCTCGATGCAGATCCAGTTGGGCAAACCCCAGGTTTTCGAAGGGAAGTGCTTCGAGGGTCTTTAAGGCATCATCTATAGTTATATCCCCTGCTTGGACGGATTTTAGTAAATCTTCAATTTTTGTTCGATCCATACCCTATATCACCTCGTTCATGCTTCCTGAGCGGAATCCTTTGATATCGAGTGTTATATATGTAAACCCAATCTTATCGAACTCAGTTATTATTGCAGTTCTGTTCAGAATTACCTTATCAAAGGACTCGATTGGAACTTCGATCCTGGCAATCTCTCCATGATGTCGAACCCGGAGCCGTCGAATCCCCAATTCCTTTAGGAAAATTTCTGCTTGATCAACTTGATCCAGGAGTCTGGAAGAGATTTTTGTCCCATAAGGAATTCGGGATGCCAGGCAGGCAGATGATGGTTTGTCCCAATTTGGCAAATCCATCTCCCGGGCCAGTTCACGAATTTCAGTTTTTGTCAGTCCGACTTCCTGTAATGGGCTGCGAATACCCTGTTCTTGAGCTGCTACTTGCCCCGGTCTGTGGTCTGAGAGATCATCAAAATTACTGCCATCCAATATACACTCAAAACCGTTTTCTTTGGCATATATTCTTAACATCTGATAACGATGGTCTTTACAGAAGTAGCATCTTTGAGAAGTATTATTTATGAAATCAGGAAGATCCATCTCCCGGGATGCCATTTCTACTAATTGAATATCAAGACCAGCAGCAATCTTCCTGGCTTCAATTAACTCTGATCGGGGAAGTGTGGGTGAGTCTACAATTACTGCTGTTATCTGCCCCTTTATTTCTTCCCGGGAGATATTAAGCAATACAGTACTATCAACTCCTCCAGAAAATGCAATCAAACCATTATTAAAAGAAGAAAGATTCTCCTGCAAATTTTTTACTTTATCAATCATGACACATAGTCTACCATTAACTAAACCTCCCGGAGCTTTCAAAGCTCCGGGAGGTTATTTCCAGTCAAATTGTTAGAAAATAACTAAACCATACGTTCGCGGACAACGGAGCTGACGTAGTCCATTAAGGCAACCACAACAGCAATAGCCAACATCTGGGCGCTAGCGGCTCGATAGTCAAGCAGGTTAATATTCTGCTGGAGCAGGAAACCGATTCCGCCGCCGCCTACAAAACCAATGATGGTGGACATGCGGACGTTGATATCCCAGCGGTACATGGTGAAGGAGATATAGGGGGAAACAATTTGCGGCACTACTGCATAAACGATGGTTTGTAAACGGTTCGCGCCGGTTGCCTGGACAGCTTCCAGTGGACCTGGCAGGATACTTTCTACCTGCTCAGAATACAGTTTCGCAAGAGCCGCCACGGTATGGAGCGCCAAGGCTAAAGACCCAGCAAATGGACCAATTCCGACCCAGATCACAAACACAATGGCCATGACTAGAGCTTCTACAGAACGGGTCCCATTCAGGATTGTGCGCATGATGAAGTAGAGCACCATCCCGGTTGGCAGGGCTTGTTTTGGCGCGGTGATAATGGCCAGGATCAAACCAACCACAGCACCAACTCCCGCCGGCCAAAAAAGCGTTTTGCTGAGGTTATTAATTTGGTACAGCCAGTTAATTCCAGCGCCGATCAAAGCAAATAATACTGCTCCCGCAAGGGTAGCTGTAAGCAGGTTAACAATCTTTACTATGTTAGTAGACGCTTTGTCACTGATCGCCTGACCTATCCCACCCAATGCGCCGCCAATTACAGCACCTGTTCCTAGGGCGGCGATTGCCGGGACAATCAATGGGGATGCTTCACCCATTTGGTAGAGGAAATTTCCCAGGAAGCCAAACGGACCTAAAGGTCCAATAATCGCTTTCCCCACTGAACGGGATAGATATTCAAGGAAAATCATGGCTGTAAGGGCGAGGATTGCAGAGATGAGGTATGCCAGGACTTTGATGACCTTCTTCATGACCGGTTCTTTTTCTTCACCGCCTTTTATAACCCAACGCAGAATTAAATTTATCAATAAAGGAGAGATGATTAGTCCTCCCAGATTGATAAGTGTATTTCCTGTGATAGATTCCATCAAGTTCCTGATTCCGATTGCAGCCAGACCGCCTAGAGCAATGCCTATCGGCCAGCCGATGATGGAAAAAGCCACACTGGTTAAAGGGCTATTATTCTCAGCCATTAAGTTACGGGCTGCCAGGAAACTGACAGGAATCGCGATCGCTGTACCGATTAAGGTGGCGAGCAAAGCCATGAACACGGTCTCAATGATCTTATCCCAGGTTGCTATGGCAGTTTCTGTTAATTTTGGACCACCAACTTGGCGTCTTATCGTGGCCCGGATTTGTTGGGCTTCTGCAATTGGCTGCCTGGTGGGAATTACTACCTCCATCTGGAAATAGCCCTCTTCATCCGTTTCAATATTTCCTAATTGCTTTTTAACGCTGGAGGCAGTAACAAAATTCAAAGGACCTTTGCCACCAGGTTCAAAATTAAAACCTTCTATAATAACAACCTCTTTCGGAGAGGCACAATAAACACTGGCGACCAAATAAGGACCGCTGGTATCTGGTTCTGGAACCTCTATTTCAACATCTTCCGGGCAGGGGAGGTAAAAAGGGATTTCTATATCAGTATCTATTGTCTCATATTCGATAAGGTCTGGTTTTACAAGAGCGCGTATGACTCTTTTTAATTGCTTTAATCGATCTTCTGAACGAGTGGTCTCAAAATTTACTTTAGTTACATTGACGCCGTAGGCTAAAACTACCACTACCAGAAGTACTCCCAGTGCAGTTCCTAAGGATCGCAGCAGAGATGGTTTTTTATTTTTCATAGTGAAATCCTTATCCTACCCGTTCAGCTTCTTTGCCGTAAATATCCTTAAATTTGGCATCGTCAATTTCTTGCGGGCTTCCGTCAAACATCAGTTTCCCATCATTGAGGGCTACCGCCCGATCGGCGTAGCGGTGAACCAGATCCAGGAAGTGCAGGCTGCAGAGGATCATCACGCCGTCTTCCTTGTTGATGGTTTCCAGATGCTGCATGATGCTGTGGGCCAGAACAGGATCGAGGCTGGCGACCGGTTCATCTGCCAGGATAATTTCCGGCTCCTGCATCATTGCCCGGGCAATGCCCACCCGCTGCTGCTGTCCCCCACTGAGTTCATCCGCCCTTTTATAGGCTTGATCGGCGATACTAACTCGATCCATCTGTTTAATTGCCATATCCATATCGCTTTTCGGGAAGCGATTAACTAAACTCATGGCTGGATTAACATAGCCAAGGCGACCTGCCAGGACATTGGTTATCACCCTGGAGCGAGAGACCAAGTTGAAATGCTGGAAAATCATGCCAATTTTCCGGCGGATACGCAGCATTTCGTCCTGGCTGGCTGCGGTGATATCTTCCCCGTTCCAAATGATCTGTCCTTCTGTGGGTTCGATCAGGCGGTTGATGCAGCGCAGCAGGGTAGATTTCCCTGAGCCGCTTAAGCCAATCACAGCCAGGAATTCTCCCGGCTTTACGCTGAAGCTGACATTGTCCAGGGCTTGGGTACCCCCCTCATAGATTTTTGTGAGATTTTTTATTTCTAACATAGGGTTTAATTCACTTAGCCCCGGATGTAATTATCCGGGGCTATGATTGTGATAGTTAAATTGGATTACTCGCCAATATTCTCAAGGGAGATTCCCTGAGCTTCCATCATGATCCGGATTCCATCAAAGTTCTCATCAGCGATGGGGCCTACACCAGTCCAATCGTAGAAGCGTTCGTTGCAGAGAGTTTCTGCACAGGCATCAGAGGCAACATACTCAGTGACAGCATCAATGATAACCTGCCTGAGGTCTTCTGGGAACTCGGGGGAGAAGGACATGGTGTCATTGGGGATTTCCGGTGAGAGACCCAGGATGCGGACCTTCTGCACTACGTCCGGAGCTTCATCCATGATGGCTGAACGGGCATCCAACACGCGGTAGTCACCGCAGTACAGTTTGCCTTCTTCTGTCACGCCACAGTCTGGAACTAACTCTTCAGGAATATCAGGGGCCATATCAACGGTCCAGTTTCCGTCCGGCAGTAAGGGCGCACTGAAATAAGCGGTGCTGAAATCAGCTTCACCGTTATAAACGGCCTTGATTGACTGAGGATGGCCACCAGCTTCGATGGTTTCTCCAACAGTAATTCCCATCTCAGCATATAAAGCCTGGGGATAGAGGTATCCAGAGGTGGAGGTGGCATCCGGGTAAGCCCAGGAAGCGCCTTCCAGGTCCTCAAAGGTCTGGAAATCACTGTCGCGGGCAACATAGAATCCGGTCCAGTACACATTCCAGCCGTAGCGCTCAGAAGCCAATCCGGGTTGCACACCACAGAGCTGGTTGGCAAGAGCGTATCCCATAGCGGGGATAAAGGCAATTGTGTCTTTGGGAGACGCGCACATCTCTTCGATGGTGGCGGCGTAGGAGGTGGGAACACTAACATCAAAGTACAGACCAGTGGCATCGTGCAGAGCTTGCTCGATCAATCCGCCACCGGCAATCATGAAGTCAACATCCACGGATGGGACAAAAAGAACCTTGAAGGGTTTATTCTCACTCTCTCCAGTAGGGCCGCCGCAGGCGGCAAGCAGTAGAGAACCTACGATCAAGAGGGCTACCAGCACCCAATAGAAATTTTTATTTTTCATTCTTCTTCTCCTTACATATATATGGTGGATAAAATTGTCTGGTCAAAAGGGGTTAAATCAATATTTTGCGGTACCACCTCCTTTGAAACTCCTTTGGTTTTTGAATTTTGGGATTTGGCTGAAAAAGTTCATATCAATGGGATTATTTCCAATCAATGATATTCATAAGCGATCATTGTAGTGTGATTTGGTGAAATAAGTTGAAAAATGATCTTATCAGCTGCTTTGAAAGATTACAATTTATATCATAATCTTATATTTTGATTCTAACAAGGATAAAATCCTTAAATTATCCTGAAAGAAGGCATATAGTTCGTAGTTTTATTATTAGTTCCTGGAAATCTCAGCTCAGACCAATTCATGGTGTAAAATGCCAGATATGAACACTATATCTCGATCAGCTTATAAGCAAACATTGGACTATATCTACAGTTTTGTGGATTTCAGTCGGACACACCAGGAAAATCTTAGTCCTGAAAACTTTGATTTAGCCCGCATGGTGAAATTCATGGATATCCTCGGTTCTCCCCACAAATCATTTCCGTCAATCCATATTGCGGGCAGTAAAGGAAAAGGGTCAGTAAGCGCCTTTTGTGCTTCGGTTTTAAAGACCGCTGGATATAAGGTGGGTTTATATACTTCACCTCACCTTAAAGACTTTGAAGAACGCATGCAGATCAACGGAGAACCGATATCCAGGCAGCTCCTGGTAGAGTATGTCGAGGAAATCAAACCAGCGATAAAATCTGTTCCAGAGTTGACTACTTTTGAGATCATGACCGGTCTGGCTTTTTTGTTTTTTGCCCGACAGGAAGTAGATATTGCAGTTATTGAAGTCGGATTAGGGGGTAGATTGGATGCCACGAATATTATTACACCCCTTGTTTCTGTTATAACATCCCTTTTCCTTGATCATATCTCCATCCTTGGTGATACGCTGGAAGAAATTGCAGCAGAAAAGGGAGGGATAATAAAATCAGGAATCCCTGTGGTCTGTGCGCCACAGGAAGAAGGGGCTATCGAAGTAATAATAGATATTGCATCTCGTAATAATGCTCCATTAACTCGAATTGAGAAAGATTACCCTTATTCAATAATTTCGAGCACATTGGATGGACAGAAATTTAAATTGTTAAATCCGATGGATAGTCAGGAGGAAGATTCGCCGTATATGATACCTTTGCTGGGTGAGTTCCAGGTCCTGAACGCGGTCACCGCTTACGCTGCCCTTAATTCCATCAGATCAAAAGGGTTTCCAATTGAAGAGGGAGAAATACGGCGGGGTTTTGAATCTACTGTCTGGCCGGCCAGGTTTGAAGTTGTTCGCCGAAAACCCCCGGTTATTTTTGACTCAGCTCATAACCCTGACTCGATCAGGAAACTTAGGGAAACTATTGATTTCTATTTTCCTGAAGAACAGTTAATTCTTGTATTTGGAATATCGGAGGATAAACAATTGGATGGTATGCTGCAGGAAATCTTACCAAGAACCTCTCACATAATTACTACAAAAGCGGAACACCCCCGGGCGATGGATGCGGCAGCTCTTGAAAAACGAGCCAGCAAATTCCCATGTTCTTCAGAAGCGGTACCCATTGTCCAGGATGCTTTATTAAAGGCTATACAATTGGCGGGGGATGAAAAAATTGTCCTTGTAACAGGCAGTATCTTTGTCGCTGCCAGTGCCAGAATTGCCTGGTTTGAGGAATAATAACAATCCTTCGTAACTTTTCTTTGGAATCCAGGGAGATATTTAGGAGAGCTATTCCAGGCAAGCATTTTCTAGATGTTCTTCAAAGGTTTCTGCGAAGAGATGCTGCCCCGAACCGTCACAGGCAGACCGAAAGTAAAGGTAATGGGACTCAGCAGGAAATGCAACTGCTTGAATTGCTGCTGAACCCGGATTGCATATTGGCCCTGGAGGAAGACCCTCGTTCTGATAAGTATTATAGGGGGAATTTATATCAAGATCCTCTAGTGAGAGAGGATTTGTCCACCAGGTTTGTTGCTCCCCGTTGTAACCAAGAGCATACTGAACTGTCGGATCTGCTGCCAGGTTCATATTAATCTCCAGCCGGTTTAAGAACACCGATGCAATAAAGGGCATTTCTTCTTCCAGGATTGCTTCTCTCTCAATGATGGATGCCAGGATAACAGCCTGCTGCAACGATAATCCCCGGGCAATGAGCCCCTCTTCAAGATCAGGAGAGATTTGTGATAAAAACCCCTGGAAAAAGGTATTCACCAGACTATCAGCGGGGATATTTCTTTCGACCGGGTAGTTGCCGGGATATAGATAACCTTCTTTCATCTGTCCACGAACACTCTCTAGGAAATCATTTGGAGGTAGATCTACTCCCAGACCAGGCAAAGTCTCTGCAATTTCTTCCATTCGCCATCCCGCAAGAATGGAAATCGTGGTTTGCGCTTGCACCGGACTTCCAAGCATAGTCGCTATTTCTAGTTCAGACATCTCCTTGGAAATAAGAAACTCGCCAGATTGAATCCGGGTATCAATTCCAGTGTAAATTAGATATGCCCTAAATGCGGCAGGATGTCTCACCAGCTTTAGGTTTTGTAATCCAGCTAAGATTTGATCGAGAGAGTCCCCTGATTCAATTGGAAAAATCAAATCTTCTGAGAGGATATTTGATGGTGAAAAGAGACCTTCATCAGAGCCCAATAAGATCAGAGATTGAGTGGTAAGTTTTAGAGGATCGAGATTTGGATTTGGTGGTCCGTACAATTCTGCTGTTCTGGATGGAATGCTGAAAATAATCCCGGAAAATAAACATATCGAACAGATGACCAGGAAAACAATACTCAAAATCAGAAATCC
>RCNF010000145.1_pt1 | contig 32198 bp, 27 predicted proteins | sample 2041311 | NCBI WGS metagenome assembly RCNF01 (sample SAMN09708228, study PRJNA481090) | Marine sediment metagenome, whole genome shotgun sequencing project. | biome: marine sediment; feature: ocean; material: sediment; isolation source: Sewage treatment plant 2 marine sediment (STP2) ...
GGTCGTCGGCGCGGCTGGCCGCAGCCAGCGATGGGCGGGCTCATCGGCGGCCACCTGCGCGACAATCGAATGTTCTTCTGACCAATTGCTGACTCCTGGCGGTGACGCTCCGTCCCCAATCGATGCCGTGGTAGCCACTGTCCGGAATACTGATTTCGGGATTCGTGTTCCCGAAAACAGAAGGTGCGATACAGAACCCTGCGCGCGCCTACAGATTGGCGCAACAGGCATGTTTTTTGCTTCTTTCCGGGTCGAGGCACACAGTGAATCCACACGATTACCGCGAAACGCCAGCGCGGCCTGAGAGCCCGGGTACCACCGAGAGCCAACCGGGACGCCCTCGTGTGGTCATCTTTGAGCTCGACATCGGCCCCCGCGTGGAGATCCTCGAGCTGCCCGAGTCAGCCACCCTCGGCGACAGCTTCTGCCATAGCGGCACCGAGTGGCAGGTCATGGCGACACGTACCGGAGACCGCGTCCTCATCGCCCGCCCCATCACAGCCTGATCGATCCACCGACGGCACTCTCGAGATCTACTCCCTCGACGCCCACTCTACGGCCGGACCTATCCACTCCGGACGGGGACGGTAGAAAGCACCGTGGCCGCCTCCGAGGTGGAGGACGATCTCGACGTTGTCGTGCGGGTTCGGACTTCGTTCGAAAAGGCCCTCGCAGGAGCTGAACAGCTCGTCCGAAGACTCCCGAAGCGACAGCAGGCGGCCCCGCGCCACGGTCTCGGGATGCGAATCGAGCCACGGGCTGCAGGCGGCCATGAATATGAAGTTGACGTCGTCATTGGCCAGCATTGACGAGGCCGCGATGGCGATCCCTCCGCCCTTCGAAAACCCGAGGGTTGTTACATGGTCCGGCGGCACACCGGCCGCGAGAAGCTCTCGCACCTGGTCCGCGACGGTGGCCGCGTACAACATCCCGTCGGTGCCGGCAGGCCGCGCCTCCGAGATGACCACGAACCCCCGATCGGCGAAGGTCGACAGGATCTTCTCGTACTCATAGATCCCAAATCGCGGATGGGTCGGCCGCACGCCCGCGGTCTCGATGATCGCTCCGTGGAGGTAGATGAGGTAGCGGGCCGAGGGATCGATGTCGGCCGGTACGCCAGCGAAGATCTGCAGGGCGGATTCAGTCGGGGTGGGATCCTCCGCCGCACAGGCGGAAGCGAACAAAACAAAGCCCATCAAAACCGACGCGACCTGGTTCCAAGACATTTTCACCTCGTTTCGGACATCGTACACCCCATCGAGCTCGGATCGTGCTCGTGTTCGAAATGTCCCGGTTTCAATGTCCCACGCGAATGGCGTCCGATTACGAGTACGAGCACCGTCCCTTAGGGACTGAGCACGATAACGAAAAAATCCCGCGCTCCGAAGAGCGCGGGTCGCGAAGGGAACCTCTCCCGACTCGTGAGAGCCGGGAAACTCAGTTATTGATTTTGGATACAGTCGATTTGGCACCAGGCTTGCCGTGACCAGAGCGCTGGCGACCTGAAACCGATCGCGGCGGGTTGCACCCGAACTCACCGGGAACGCGCGAGTTGTTGACCGCGTCGACCACCTCCGACCAGAAGGTCAGCTGAGTGTCCTCGGCGCCGGCGGCGAGACCCGCATCGACCTCGTCACGCAATTCTCCAACCGTCATGTCCAGGTTGGCGTCGTCAGGCAGGGCTTCGTCACCCTCACACAGCTCGCCGAGAGTCAAAGCCGGATCGAGGCGACCACTGACGACGTTGAGCCAGAGAGTCAAGAGGTGGCGTGCCAACCGGTCTGCAGCACCTTCCGCTGACTGAGGTGTGCACAAGAGATCGGCAGCCGCGACAAGGCTGGCCTCGGGGTCTTCCTCCACGAAGATCAAGTACAGCTCGGAGTACACTGCGGAATCTGTGTCCACCGCCTCCAGCCACGCCAGCAGATCTTCGCCGTCGACTGGGACTTTCCGACGATCCTCGATCACCCACTTCGCTGCGTGGCACCAGAAGCCCGGGCCCGCCGGGCCGTCTTCGCCATAGGTATTGCCGACCATTACACCGGCAGAAGTACAGCGGGGCTTGGTGAGCTCGACAGCCGTGATGCATGCCCGGTTCACCACCCGCTGTCCATCAGCCAGCGGTTGGTTGAATTCGACCACCAGCTGCACGGTCGCGCTTTCACCGGTCGAAAGCGGTGAGTCAAGAGGCCACTCCAGCAAGAAATCATCGATCACATTCGGTGACGGCACCGTATCACCCGTCCACTGAAACGCTGGGAAAGGGTTACCGAATTCGTCCTTCACCGAGGGGATGAAGTCGTTGACAACGAGCTCCGTGAGATCGCAGGTACCCTCATTCAGAACCTCGATCAAAAAGGTCACCGTCTCACCAAGATCAACAACACGAGGATCGGCCGTCTTCGAGATGCTGACGCGGCCACAGTCGTCCTGCCCACCTGGGCGACCCCCAACTGTTACGTCATGTCCGGAGGGATTCGAAACATCGGAGCACTTCGGGCCCTGTCCGGTGGTCTTCCAGGCGGTTGCTATCGCGTCGAAGTGGACTCGGAGATTGTCCTCCCCTTCCACCGTGACAACGATCTCGACACTCTGACCGCCAACGAGATCACCGATTCCGGTGAGTTCTTCGAGAGTGACCGTCGAAAATGCGGCCGGGTATTCCCCGTGCCTCGGCATCGGCTTGCCGCTGCATGGAAGCGTCGGGACACCCTCGTCCTGACCGTTAGGATCCAGCACCGTCGGCTCGCCGCCGACATACACCAACTCGAGAGTACTCACAGCGGCAGGGTCCGCCACGGCAATCACCAAACTGACCTCGTGAGCGGTATTGGGCTCGGAGTCCTTGCTACGGTTTTCGATGATCAGGGTGAAGGTGCCAGGAGGCACCACATGCCCGCCCTCTCTCGGACCTGCATCTTTAGGATACAGCCAAAGGGACGGCCCGGCCGATGCGATCGGCGCAACGAGCAGAATGCCCATTGCCATGACAGTCAAACGTCGAATCCAGCGAGCGGAACGAGTGCGACCTGAAGTTGACATTGTTGAACCCCCCAAGTGAGTTGCTTTGCGACAGGTAGGAACAGTATCGGGCTCCACAGTTTACCGGGTTGTGACCGTCATCACCCCGGTTGCCCTGGTTGAGTCACCGCGAAGAACCCGACATTCCCTCGAATAAGCTGAGGAAACTCTGGCGCCAGCTTAAAACACCCTCTTCTCTCAGAAAGCCGCGAAGGAGGCGCCGCGAAGCGACGCTCCAAGCGGATTTCTGAGGGTGGGTGGGCAAGTCGGGGACGGGAACGGGATCCGCCTCGCCCGTGCGGACTACGCCGGAACTAAAAAACCCGCGCTCCGAAGAGCGCGGGTGGTTGATTGAAGAAAGACGCTGTTTACTTTCGGGGGTGGTTGATCTGTGCGTGCGCTGCCGCGAGACGGGCGATCGGCACCCGGTAGGGCGAACAGCTCACGTAGTTCATACCGACGAGGTGGCAAAATTCCACCGAGTTCGGCTCGCCACCGTGCTCGCCGCAGATCCCAACCTTGAGGTCTGGACGGGTCGAGCGGCCCTTGTCGATGCCGGTCTTGACCAGCACACCCACCGAGTCGCGGTCGAGGACCTGGAATGGGTCCACCGGCAGGATATTCTTGTCCAGATAATCGGGCAGGAAACCACCGATATCGTCGCGTGAGAAACCAAAGGTCATCTGCGTCAGGTCGTTGGTCCCGAAGCTGAAGAACTCGCAGGTCTCTGCGATATCATCGGCTGTCAGGGCCGCGCGCGGGATCTCGATCATGGTGCCGTAGAGGTGCTCGACCTCGTCGACGCCGTACTTTTCGCAGACCTCGGCGTGGACCTTCTTGGCCAGCGCCAGCTGTTCGTCGAGCTCTTCCTTAGCGCAGGTCACGGGGACCATGATCTCTGGGAAGCACTTGTCGCCGGCCTGCCGAATCTCTATGGCCGATTCGAGGATCGCCCGGAACTGCATCTCGGAGATCTCGGGGAAGGTGATGCCGAGGCGGACACCGCGGTGACCCATCATGGGGTTGAGCTCGTGCAGCTCGTCGGCGCGGCGGTCGAGCACTTCCAAGGTCACCCCGATGGCTTCAGCGAGCTCACGCCGTTCGGTCTCGTTCTGCGGCACGAACTCGTGCAGCGGCGGATCGAGCAGGCGGAAGGTCACGGGCCGCTCACCCATGATTTCGAGGGTCGCCTTCATGTCACGCTTGACGAAGGGGTAGAGCTCGTCAAGAGTCACTCTGCGCTCGGCCTCGGAGCCGGCCATGATCATCTTGCGGAGGATGAAGAGCGGCTCCTCGGAGCCGGTGCCGTAGAACATGTGTTCGGTGCGGAAGAGGCCGATGCCTTCGGCGCCGAAATCGATCGCGATGCCGGCGTCCTCGGGGGTCTCGGCGTTGGTCCGCACATTCATCACCCGGATTTCGTCGGCGAGCTTCATGAAGTCGACAAAGCGCGGGTTCTCGGTCGCGTCGATCATGCCGAGTTCCCCGGCGTAGACCAGGCCGCGGGTTCCGTTGAGAGTGAGCACGTCACCCTCTGTATAGGTTTTGCCGTAAGCCTTGATGGTCTTGCCGACAACATCGATGTCGAGCGTACCGGCGCCGACGATGCAGCACTTGCCCCAACCACGGGCAACCAGCGCCGCGTGCGAGGTCATGCCACCGCGACCGGTCAGAATGCCGACAGCCGCGCGCATCCCCTCGACGTCCTCGGGGTTGGTTTCCTCGCGGACCAGGAGCACGGTTTTACCAGCCTTGACCCACTCCACGGCATCGTTGGCCGAAAACACGATCTGACCGAAGGCGCCACCGGGACCGGCAGGTAGGCCCTTGGCAATGAGATCAGCTTTCGCTTCGGCGGCAGGGTCGACGATCGGGTGGAGGAGCTCGTCGAGCTGCTCCGGCCTGACCCTCAGGACCGCGGTCGGCTTATCGATCCGACCCTCGGACAGCATGTCCATGGCCATATTGAGGGCCGCGGTGCCGGTGCGCTTGCCGACCCGGGTCTGGAGCATCCACAGGCGACCGTCCTGGATGGTGAACTCGATGTCCTGCATGTCGTGGTAGTGGTCTTCGAGCTGGTTGCGGATAGCGAAGAGCTGCTCATAGACCTCGGACATCGCGACCTGCAGCGACGACAGATGCTCGTTCTGCTCGTTCTTGGTGTCCTCGTTGAGCGGGTTGGGAGTACGGGTGCCCGCGACCACATCCTCGCCCTGGGCGTTGACCAACCACTCACCGTAAAACTTGTTGTCGCCGGTGGCCGGGTTGCGGGTGAAGGCGACGCCGGTCGCCGAGTTATCACCCATGTTTCCGAAGACCATGGCCTGAACGTTGACCGCCGTACCCCAGTCGTCCGGGATGCCCTCGATACGGCGATAGGAGATCGCACGCTTGCCGTTCCACGACGAGAACACGGCGCCGATGCCACCCCACAACTGCTCCTTGGGATCGTCCGGGAACTCCTTACCAAGCACCTCCTTGACCTTGGCCTTGAAGCGGTTGGCGAGATCCTCGAGATCTTCGGCCGAGATGTCGGCATCCGACGCATAGCCGCCTTTTTCCTTGACTTCGTCGAGCATGCGGTCGAGCTGCTGGCGGATGCCCTTGCCCTCTTCGGGCTCGATGCCGGCGGCCTTCTCCATCACAACGTCGGAGTACATCATGATGAGGCGCCGGTAAGCGTCGTAGACGAAACGCGGGTTGCCGGTCTTGGCGATCAAGCCCGGGATCGTGGCCGAACACAGACCGCAGTTGAGGACCGTCTCCATCATTCCGGGCATCGAGGAACGGGCGCCCGAACGCACCGACACCAGGAGAGGATCAGTCGGGTCACCGAATTTCGTGCCCATGATCTTTTCGACCTTGGCCATCGCCGCGTCGACCTCGGCCTCGATTGTCGTCGGGTAGGTATGATCGTGGTCGTAGTAATAGGTGCACACCTCGGTCGTCAGCGTGAATCCGGCCGGTACCGGGATGCCGAGGCTGGCCATCTCGGCCAGATTGGCGCCCTTGCCGCCCAATAGATTTTTCATCTCCGTCTGGCCGTCGGCGGTGCCGCCGCCAAACGAATACACATACTTCGCGTCGTTCACTACTCTCCTCCTTCGACCTGCAGCTTCGAGAGATCTGCAAGCTCCATGAATTGTTGTCCCAGTTGTTTCAAGAGCGCGATCCGGTTGTCGCGAACACGCTCGTCCTCACACATCACGAGCACCTCGACAAAGAAGCGCTCGAGGATTTCGGCAATCGGTTCCATGGCCAGAAAGGCCTCTTCAACCTGTTTTTTCGGGAGCAGCCCCTGAAGGTGTTCTGCAAACTCCTCGGTCGCCGCGAAGAGCTCGCGCTCCTCTGCCATTTCGAAGATTTCCGGATCGACACCACGGTCGGGCTGACCATCGGTGATGTTGCGCACCCGTTTGAAGGCGAGAGCAAGAATCCGGAATTTCTCCGAAGTGCGCACCCGCTCGAGCGCCTCCGCACGCGCCACCGCCGCCGGCAGGTTCGACCAATCGGCCGCCATGACCGCGTCCGCAGTGTCGCCGGACACCTTGACGACATCGGTCAGCCACCGTCTCACCCGGTCGGCCACAAAGGCCGTGACCGATTCGGCGACGGATTCTTCGCCATCCTTCGAGTAATCCGCGACCGCGCCGACGGCGCCCTGGATCATCTCATTGAGGTCAACTTCCCAGCCTGCCTCGGCGACGATCTTGACTGCACCCTGGGCAGCGCGACGGAGTCCGAAGGGGTCCTTGGAACCGGATGGCCGCTCGCCGACCGCGAAGAGCCCGGCCACCGTATCCAGCCGGTCTGCCACGCCCAGGAGCTTTCCAGTAACGGATTCTGGCGCTGCGCCTTCGAACCCGACCGGGAGGTAGTGGTCACGGACCGCGGTCCAACGTCCATCCTCAGCGCCTTCGAGACGCAGGTAATGGCCACCCATGATGCCCTGTAATTCCGGAAACTCACCGACCATGTTGGTCAGCAGATCGGCTTTGGCGAGGCCGGCAGCCGTGTGCAGTTGGTCGGGCGTCACATCGGCGTCGAGGGCCTTGGCAAAGACCGCAGCCAACTCGCCGACTCGATCCGCCTTGTCCGCCAGCGAACCGAGAACCCGGTGAAATTCGAGGCGATCCAGACCCGGTACGAGCTCGGCAAGGGTCCTTTTCCGATCTTCAGCGAAGAAGAACCCTGCGTCCGCGAGGCGGGCACCGATGACCCACTCGTTGCCCTGACGAATCAGGCCCTCGGGGTCGTCCTTGCGGTCGATGACTCCTATGAAGGCATTTTGCAGACCGTTGTCACCGTTTTCGAGGATCAGGCACTTCTGGTGGTAGCGGAGGGTCGTGACAACGACTTCCGGCGGCAGTTCGAGGAATCGTTCTTCGAAGGAACCTGCGATCAGGCCCGGCCACTCCACCAGCTCCACGTGCTCGGCCATGAGCTCGGGATCCGGATGGACCCTGGCGCCGGCTTCGGAGGCGAGAGTCTCTGCTTGCTCTTCGAGTCGTTGCCGGCGTTGGGCAGGGTCAACCACCACGCCGCGCTCAATCATGGCCTCGGCGTAGCCGTCGGCCGACTCGAGCTCGAAAGTCTCCGGTGAATGGACCCGGTGGCCGACGGTGGATCGGCCCGCGTCGACGCCGAAGAGCGCACACTGAACCACCTCACTGTCGAGCAGCGCCACAACCCCGTGCACTGGGCGCACGAAAATGTGGGTCCCGTCGCCCCACCGCATCATCTTGGGAAAGCGGAGTGCTGCCACAACGGCGGGCACGATCTCGGCAAGGATTTCAGATGTGTCGCGCCCTTTGTGGACCACCGTTGCGGTGAGGTACTCACCCTTTTCGGTCTCGACGCGTCCAACCTCATCAAACGGCAGGCCGACCTTACGGGCAAAGCCCTCTCCGGCCGGCGTCGGTTTGCCATCAGCGTCGAAAGCCACCCGTGACGGTGGGCCGGTCAGGTCCTCGCTACGATCGGCCTGTCGATCCGGCAGGTTTTCCACCACCACTAACAGCCGGCGCGATGTCGAGAGAGGCGAAATATCGAAATCTTCGAAACCCGCCTCGGTGAGTTGCGCTGCAAAGAGCTCTTCGAGCTGGCGCCGAGTACCCGGAAGCGCCGCGGCTGGGATCTCCTCGGTGCGGATCTCGAGCAGAAAGGTCGCCATCAGTCGGCCTCCCCACTCCGCGTGTCCAGGTCTCCGGCGAGCGGGAAACCGAGCGCCTCGCGCTGCTCGAGAGATGCGCGCGCTGCGGCGACCGCGTTGCGCCGGACTCTCGCGATGAGGCCGACCCGTTCGGTCACCGAGACCGCACCCCGCGCGTCCAGGAGGTTGAAGAGATGCGATGTCTTGAGAGCGGCCTCAACGGCCGGGATCACCAGCGGCGGCTCGTGCTCGAGACAGCGTTTTGCCTCGGACTCCCAATCTTCGAAGTGGCGTCTGAGCATTTCGACGTCGGCAACCTCGAATCCGTAGATTGAGGACTCACGCTCATCCTCGAGCCGCACTGCGCCGTACGACACGCCTCCACCCCACTCGATGTCGTAGATCGAGTCTTTGCGCTGCAGGAACATCGCGATCCGTTCGAGTCCATAGGTGAGCTCTGCCGAGATCGGGGAGAGCTCGATGCCGCCGGCCTGCTGGAAGTAGGTAAACTGGGTGATCTCCATGCCGTCGAGCAGGACCTGCCAGCCAACGCCCCATGCGCCAAGAGTCGGCGACTCCCAGTTGTCCTCTTCGAAGCGAATGTCGTGCACGGCCGGGTCAATACCAAGTACGCCCAGGGACCTCAAGTAGAGCTCCTGCACCTCGTCCGGGGATGGTTTGAGGATTACCTGCAGCTGGAGGTGGCGTCCCAATCTGAACGGATTCTCTCCGTAGCGGGCGTCCGCCGGCCGACGCGACGGCTGGACGTAGGCAACTCGGTAGGGCTCCGGTCCGAGGACCCGCAGAAAGCTCTCCGGATGCATGGTCCCCGCGCCCACCTCGACGTCGTACGGCTGCTGGATAATGCAGCCGCAATCAGCCCAGTATCGTTGCAGATCGAGGATGAGGGTTTGCAGGTCCACGGCGCCTCCGAGGCATGCCACACGAGCGGAAAATATACCATGAAGGCGGCATTGTGTCGCGATTTTCTGAATTGGACAGACTATCCGACGCAATCTGCGCCTCTCGCTTCGGCGAGGAGGGTGCCACCCCAAGGCGAGGGGCGCCTCAGGCTTCGGCGAGGATGGTGCCACTCTTCGAATTGTTTGCCCCAGCAACGTGGCCGGCATCGTCGTATTCGAGTCAATCAATGCGAAGGGTGGCTCCTGTGCCGCTGACGCCTTTACGCGCACCTCATTGGGGTCGTCGAAGCCCCAACGCGCAACTCACTGAATAGCCCTCCGACGTGGTGCGTATGATCAACAGAGGGAGGCTGAAATGAACGAACCCACAGCTAAACACGCCGCACTGGCCCAGGTTGCCGGAATTGATCTGAGCTGCGAAATTTGCCAATACGATCACTTCTACGAGCGCAAGGCACAACTCAATACTGCGGTCGCCAGCTTTTTCAGCCTCGACTGGGTGGATCCTACCGCCCGCTGCCTGATCTGTGCCAACTGCGGCTACATCCACTGGTTCCTGCCGGAGAAGATGCTCCACAAGTAGAGCGCTACTCGCTTCGGCGAGCATGGTGCCACTATTCGCATTGTTTGCCCACCGGTAAGCACATCTCGCTTCGGCGAGCAAGGTATCACCTGTCGCATTGTTCGAATTCGTCGCTCTACATTTTCGGCATGCGTCTCATATAAACAATGCGACAGGTGGTACCTGTGTCGTCGACGCGGCCAAGCGCTCTTGATTGGCGGGCGGCACCGGTGTCGTCTGAAGCCCCAACGGACGCTTCATCGAAAAACGGCGGGCCGAAGCCCGCCGTTTGGAGTTGATGATTGGATCAGCCTCAGAGTGCTTTGATGGCCTCGACCATTGGAGGAATGACATCGAAGAGGTCACCCACGATCCCGTAGTCGGCGACCTTGAAGATCGGCGCATCGGGATCCTTGTTGATGGCCACGATCACCTTCGACGATGACATGCCGGCGAGGTGCTGGATGGCCCCTGAGATTCCGGCGGCAATGTAGAGTGACGGGCTCACCACCTTGCCGGTCTGGCCGACCTGATGGGAATGCTCGATCCAGCCTGCGTCAACAGCTGCGCGCGACGCACCCACGGCGCCACCGAGGGCGTCGGCCAACGATTTGATGAGGGCGAAGTTCTCGGGCCCCTTGATGCCGCGTCCACCGGAAACGATGACGTCTGCTTCGGCCACATCGAGCTCGCCGCCCGCCGCCTCGAGCAGCTCTTTGACCACCGCGCGGATCGAGAGCGAGAGACCGTCGAGGGCAACGACCTCGCCTGCCCCGCTTGACTCCTCGGCGGCAAAGATGTTCGGGCGAAGGCCGATGACCTGCGGTGTCTTGCCCGCAGTGTCGACCGTCGCGACGGCTTTACCCGAGTAGACCGGTCGGCGAACGCTAAAGGTCTCGCCATTGAGGGTCAGACCGACCGCGTCCGGAATGGCTCCAACGCCGAGCCGGGCCGCAACCGTTGGCGCCAGATCGCGTCCCATGGCTGTGCCGGAAAAAAAGATGGCGCTCGGCTGCGCCTGCTCGATCGCCTTGAGAACCACCTCCGCGTAGCCATCAGACGAGTACAGCTCGAGATTCGGGTCATCCGCCACGTAGATCTTGTCCGCGCCCCAGGCACCGAGCCCGGCGGCCGCATCACCGATTCCCGATCCGGGCAGGACCGCGCTCACCGCTCCACCCTGCCGTTTGGCTTCCGACAGGGCCTGGAGGGAGGCCTTGCGAACTTCCGAATTGCGCTGCTCCACAAAAACAAGAATGTTAGCCATCATCGCCTCCCTAAATCGCCTTCGCTTCTTCGCGAAGGAGTTTCACGAGCTCGGCCGCGGCCGCTGCCGCATCGTCCTCGCCCTGGATGATGGTTCCTGCCGCCTTTGCCGGTGGTAGCTCCAGCTTTTCCACCCTATAAAAACCGTCGGAGCCTTCATCGATCCCGAGGTTCGCGACCTCGATTTTCTCGACCGGCTTCCTTTTGGCGGCCATGATTCCCTTGAGGGCAGCATAGCGAGGTTCGTTGAGGCCCTTCTGGCAGGTGAGCAGGGCCGGAAGCGGACTCTCGAGCTTCTCTCGGCCACCCTCAACGTCACGCGCAGCAGTGAGCGACCCATCGCCCACCTCGAGCTCGATGACGTTGACCACGTGCGGCAGATCGAGGAGTTCCGCGAGCATCTGGCCGACTTGGCTGCAGTCAGTGCCGACGCCCATGATACCGCACAGCACGATGTCGTACTCGCGTTCCTTCAGTGCCGACGCCAATACCGTGGCGATGGTGAAGCTGTCGCCAAGGGTCGCCTCGCCACCGAGGATGTGAACGGCCTGATGCGCACCTCGAGCCAGACAATCTCGCAGCGCCGCCTCGGCGTGGTCCGGACCGTAGGTCACGACCGTGACTTCTCCGCCCTTGGCCTCGGTGATCTGCAATGCTTCTTCGAGGGCATACTCGTCATGCGGCGAGACAATCCACTTGACGCCCGACCCGTCGATGCCCTTACCGTCGCCTCCGACCTTGATGACCGACGCCGTATCCGGCACGCTGGTCATGCACACAATACAGTTCACGGCTTGCCTCCTTCAGTGTCCAATTGTTGGGAAAATGAACGGGTATTCACAGCGGGTAGTTTAGCATCACCTGCGACGCTATAGGCGCTTCTCGCGCCAGCGTGGAGGGTGCCATCCCGCAATGAGAAGCGCCTTCCGCTTCGGCGCGGAGGGTGCCACTCTTCGCATTGTTTGCCGGAGGCGTTACCGGCGGCAACGCGGTCGAGTCAAACAATGCGAAGGGTGGCACCTGTGCCGTCGATGCAGCAACGCACGTTTCATTGGGGTCGTCGACGCCCCAGCGCGCGTCCCAAAGGGGCACTCTTCAATCCGCGTTCTCCTCGCGCAGGCGGTGGATCTCACGGTCGTAGGCCTCCATGACCTGGTGATGACGGAGAAGGCCGATCACCGGCGCTGGGGGCGGGCCCTCGAGTACCGGCAGGATCTCCCGCTGGAGGGCGGTGAATCGTTGTACCGCGGTGTGAAGATCGTCGTCGGGCACGAGGTAGGCCATGCCACGGGCGGTAACACCGAGGTCAGAGGCGACCAGCAGCGGCCACACTTCGGGCGTGGCCATGACCCGGCGCACATCGTTGATACTGAACATTCCCTCGACCTCACCATCGGCGCGAACCACCGGGAAGGCATACTGATCGGTTTCGGCGACCAGCTCCAACACCGTCTCAAAAGACGCTCCGGTTGGCACCGAAATGACCTCCTGGTCGGGATCCATGACCTCGTCCACAGTCTGGCGCTCGAGGACGTCGATCTGGAACTCGCCGAGATGGGCCGGCGAGTCAATGCGACCAGGGACCTGGGCCTCGTAGATGCTGACTCCGCGCATCAGCAGGTAAGCAACCGATGACACCAACATCATCGGCACCAGGAGTCCGTACGAGCCGCTCATCTCCGCGACCATGATCAGGGAGGCAATTGGCACCTTGGCGACGCCGGCAAAGAAACCGCCCATCCCAACCAGCACGCAGGCGGCGGTGGGCGGCGCGAGCTGGGGTGCGACACGCGACGAGAGATCAGCAAAAATAGCCCCGGTGACGCCACCGATGATTAGCGATGGTGCAAAGACGCCCCCCGAACCGCCCGAGGAAATAGTGAATGAGGTAGCGAGGATCTTGGCCGGCAACAACAGCACGAGGATCTTGAGCGGGAGCTCATTGTCCATCGTGAGCTGCAGCCAGCCGTAACCACCGCCGAGAACCTGCGGCACCGCCAGCGCAAGCAGGGCCAGAAGCAGGCCACCCACTGCAGGCTTGGTCCAGGCTGGGATCGGCATCGGGCCGAAGACCCTGTCCCGCATACCGTAGAAGACCTTGACGTAGATGTAGCCGACCGCCGCCACCACCATGCCGAGGACGAGATAGGCGATGAGCTCGTGCGGTCGTGCAAAACGTACGTCGGCTGTGTGGAAGATGGCGTCCCACCCGGTCAACGAGGCCACGACCACGTAGGAGACGATCGACGAGATGATGGCCGGGATCAGGGCTTCGGACTCGAAGTCCGGATCGGAGTAGAGGACCTCGACCGCGAAGAGAGCAGCGCCGAGCGGCGCCCGGAACATGCCGCCAATGCCCGCCGCCATACCCGAAACCACCAGGACCCGTCGGTCGTGATAACCGAGGCGGAGGACGTCCGCGAGGTAGGAACCGAATCCAGCACCGACCTGTGCAACCGGTCCCTCGCGTCCGGCAGACCCCCCGGAGCCGATGGTCAACATCGAGGTCAGGAGCTTGACCGGCACCACCCGCTTGCGAAGAACCGCACGTCCGCGGTGGTAGGAGTTGATGACCGCATCGGTGCCGTGGCCCTCGGCTTCGGGCGCAAAGGTCTGCACAATCCAGCCCACCAGGAGGCCGGCCAGAGGAAGCACCACAAGCAGCAGCCAGGGCCTTTCGGGCATGCTCCAGATAGCGGTTGCCGACTCTCCGTGACCAGGGGCGTGAAAGCCGACGACGCTTCCAAGCAGACCCGAAGATATCGCCTTGACGCCCCAGGTCAGCAGCGTTCCGCCAAGGCCCGCAACCACACCCACCATCGTCGCCAGCACCAGCCAACGGCCAAAGTTATAGAGATCTATCCGGCTGGAGAACCGGGCGATTTCTTTGATCCACGTGTGTCCCAGCCGTGTCATCGCTCTATCCAATCAGTCGATCAGGCGTTCTCCTGCTGGGAAAAGAATTGTAGTGAGGGCATATTCAGTCGAAGAGACCGACCGCAAGACAGGCGTTGGTGCCGCCGAAACCAAAGGAGTTGGTCAGCGCTACCTTGATGTCGACCTCACGGGCAGTGTGTGCGACGTAGTCAAGATCGTTCTCGGGGTCCGGGTGGTCAAGGTTGATGGTCGGAGGCACGACTCCGTTGATCAGCGACTGCACGACAAGCCCGAACTCGAGACCGCCGGCGGCGCCGAGCAAATGACCCGTCATCGACTTCGTGGAAGATACAGTCAGCTTGTGGGCATGTTCACCGAAGACACCCTTGATAGCAATCGTCTCGACACTGTCACCAGCCTGAGTCGAAGTCCCGTGAGCGTTGATATAGCCCACGTCCTCAAGGTTAAGGGACCCATCGTCAAGGGCACCCTGCATCGCCCTGATGGCGCCGTCACCGTCCTCGGCCGGCGCTGAGATGTGAAAAGCATCCGAACTCATCCCGAAACCGAGGATCTCGGCAAGAATCGGCGCGCCACGCCGTTTCGCGTGTTCGAGCTCCTCGAGGATGACAATTCCCGACCCCTCTCCCATGACGAAACCGTCCCTGTCCTTATCCCAAGGCCTCGACGCCCGCTCGGGCTCGTCGTTGCGAGTCGAGAGCGCCCGCATCGAGGAAAAGCCCGCCAGCGGCATCGCCGAAGTCACCGCCTCTGAGCCACCGGCGATGATCGCGTCCGCGTAGCCGTGCCGGATATAGAGCAAGGCATCCCCGATGGCGTGGGCCGAAGTGGAACATGCCGTACAGGTCGCCATATTCGGGCCCTTGGCGCCGGTGCGGATACTCACCAGACCAGAACACATATTGATGATCGAGCTGGGAATGAAGAATGGACTGACCCGCCTCGGACCTCGATTCAGCAGATTTTCGTGTTGCCGCTCGATCATCGGAAATCCACCGATGCCCGATCCGATGACGACACCGACGCGGGTAGCATTTTCGTCGGTGATCTCGAGCCCCGATCTCTCGAGTGCCATGGTCGTCGCCGCAAGAGCGAAATGAACGAAGAGGTCAAATTTCTTGACCTCTTTCCTTTCAATCCAATCCTCAGGTTCGAAACCCTTGACCTCGGCCCCGATATGAACCGGGAAATCCGAGGTGTCGAATCGTGTGATGGTGGATACCCCGCTGGTGCCGGCAGTCACTCCGGCCCAGGTGGGCTCAGTCCCGATCCCGAGGGGCGAGACCAGGCCGACCCCGGTGACCACCACCCGACGCGACATCAGCCAGCCGGATTCTGCTTCAGGAACTCGTTGGCATCTTTAACGGTCGCGATCTTCTCGGCCGCCTCGTCCGGGATCTCGACCCCGAACTCTTCCTCGAATGCCATCACCAGCTCGACCACGTCGAGCGAGTCGGCGCCGAGGTCATCGACGAATGATGCTTCGGCAGTCACCTTCTTGGCATCCACACCCAGCTGTTGCACGATAATCTCTTTGACTTTCGCTTCTACGTCCATTGACTTCCCCTCCTCTGGTTTGTCTGTGGGTCAGACCCACCGCTTCGGTCAACGCCTCGGGAAAACAACCGACCCCACAGCGCCAATCGCACCCGGATTCACCGGGTGCGCCCTCGCTGCGGATTCTACCGCCGCCTTCGCCGCGAACCGAACGCAGTACGTGATAGCACACAGAATCGACCCACGCAAGTGGCACATTCTCCTTGACATCGTTTCGAAAAAGGAGTATTCAGCCAGTTAGCGCCGCATTCAGTCGGCAATGGGAGGCACACATGGAGTCGTATCTGACCGCCAAGGAAGCCGCAGAGTACCTCAAACTGGCAGAACGCACGCTCGTGCGCCTCGCCCATGAGGGCAAGATTCCCGGGGTCAAGATCGGCGGCCAATGGCGGTTCCGCCGCGCACTCCTCGACGAGTATCTGGATACGCTTGCATCGGAATCGGTGGCGACGTCCGGCGCTTCACCGAGTCAGGTGATCGACGCTTCGATGGCAGAGATCTTCACCGTCGACCAGATCATCCCCGACCTCAAAGCCAGCAACCGTCCCGAGGTCATTCACGCCATGGCTGAGCATGTGACCGGGCTTGGACTGGTTGAGGACCAGGCCTGGCTCGAAGCGGCGCTTGCGGCACGCGAACGCCTGGTGCCGACCGCGGTTCCCGAAGGAGTCGCGTTCCTCCATGCGCGGCGTCGGGCATCAGACAAATTCCCCAAGCAATTTATCGCCATGGGTCGGTCGCCTGAAGGCGTTGTCTTTGGCTCGCCGGACATGGGAAAGACGAACATTTTCTTCCTCCTCGCACTGCGGAACGACGCTCTCCACCTGCGGTGGTTATCCCGACTTGCCTGGATCGTCCGCAACCCGACCCGCCTCGGACGGCTGACGGATGCCGACTCAGCCGACGCCATCCACGCCGCTATGCTCGAGGCCGCTGGCGCCTTGCCTGGCGCACTTCGTCCAACCGGAGCACCGGCAGGACGCTGAGCTCAGTTTTGAATTCTTAGTTTTGAGTTTTGAGATTCCAGCCATCCTGCAAGCGAACGGCGTGTAGGCTCGAGATAACTCAAAACTCATAACTCAAAACTCATAACTCCCGTTACAATGGGCCACCTATGAAGATAGCCCTGGTTGGTAGCCACGGTGTCGGTAAGACGACTCTGTGTTTCGAGCTCGCTGCAGCGCTCAAACGACGCAACGCCGACGTTGAGATGGTGCGTGAGGTAGCCCGCCGTTGCCCGCTCCCGATCAATCAGGACACAACCGTTGCCGCCCAGGAGTGGATCCTCCATACGCAGATCGCGTGGGAGATTGACGCCGTTGCGAACAGTGAAATCGCTCTCTGTGACCGATCCGTGCTCGACAATTATTGCTACCTGGTTCACGCCGCAGGCTCGCTGCGCGCCTGGGAGAGCTTCATCGACCACTGGCTGCCCACCTACGATGTCCTGGTTCACGTGCCGATTTCAGACCACCCTTCTTACGATGGCGTGCGCGCCGTTGATCCCACCTTTCAGCAACTCATCGACGTCCTGCTCGAGGGCATGATTGCCGCCAGAGGCCTCACGCCACTGCGGCTCAAGGCGTCAGGCCGCGAGGGATGGTGCGATGTCATCGTCGAGGCATTGCTGCCGATGCTGGAACCCACCCTACCGTTGTTCGAGGGAGTTCCGGGCTCGTGAGCGAAAGGCGTGAAGACCAACGCAGTGCCGCACATGGCGCCCTCGATGAAACCGCAACGGACCTTGTTCAGGTCATCGATGGCTCGGTTGCCCAGCTGTGGGAGACGATTGAATCTTTGGAGCGTCTGCAGCCACGCAATCTAGAGCGCTTCCGGGTCTCTATCTTCGGTTCGGCCCGAATCGAAAAAACACATCCACTGTATGGAGAAGCGCAAGACCTCGGGCAGCGCCTTGCCGAGGCCGGCTGTGACATCGTCACCGGCGGTGGAGGCGGCCTCATGCAGGCGGTCGACCTCGGCGCCTCAAGGGGTGCCGTGCGGCGACCGGCCGGCGGAGACCTTCCGGTGCGACTGGTCACCGATGATGAAGACGCACCCTTTGTAGAGCGGGTTTACAGGCACCGCACGTTTTTTTCCAGGCTCCACCATTTCGTGCGGCTGTCATCGGCTTTCATCGTCCTTCCCGGCGGCATCGGTTCGACCCTTGAAGCGATGATGGTGTGGCAGCTCCTACAGGCCAAACATCTTCCGCCGACGCCATTCCTCCTCTACGGCAGCCATTGGCGTGGACTGCTTCGTTGGATCGAGGACGAGGCCCTCGCCAAGGGCTATCTCGAGGAGGACGACACCCGCCTGCCGATCCAGGTCGACACGGTCGACGAGGCGGTGGAGATCATCCTCCACACCCTGCATGAATTCCAGGAGCAGTCCGCGGAATCGCTGGAGGGGGAATCGTGAGTGACTCGCCCGGTGCGCCGGATCTCGTAATCCGGGATGGCCTGGTCCTACCGATGGTTTCGGACGGAGACTATTTCCGGGGAGATATCGCGATCCGCGACGGCCGCATCACGGCCGCGCCCGATGACACGAGCGATGATTGCAGTGCCGCCCGCGTCCTCGACGCCAGCAATGCGGCAGTACTTCCGGGTTTCATCCAGGGCCACGTCCACGTCGTACAATCGCTGCTCCGGCATCAGGCTGACGGCCTCGAACTCCTCGACTGGCTTCGGCTTCGTACCTGGCCCTACGAGGCGGCCCTCGACGGTGACGCGGTCGAAGCGGCGGCCGAACTCGGGATCGTCGAACTCCTCTGCGGCGGCACAACCACCGTGCTCGATTTTGGCACTACGCACGACCACAATCGGGTCTTTTGCGCCGCCGAAAGACTCGGCATTCGATTCGTTTCCGGCAAAACCCATATGGACGTCGGTGCCGGTGCACCGTCGGCCCTCCTCGAGGACCCTGAGCGCTCGCTTTCCGACGCCGCCGAACTCGGACAACGCTGGCATGGTGCCGCCGGTGGAAGACTGCGTTACGCAGTCGCCCCTCGATTTGCCCTCTCGTGCTCACCAGGCCTCTTGCGCGGCTGCGCCGATCTCGCCCGTTCACACGGATGGTTGCTGCAAACCCACGCAGCCGAGAACAGTGACGAGGTTGCAGAGGTCCGCGCTCTGAGTGGCTTGGGCAATATCGAATTCCTCGACAGCTATGGTTTGGTGGGCGAGGACGTGATCCTGGCGCACGGCATCTACCTCGATGAGGCCGACATCCAACGCCTGGCCGAAACCCGGACCACTATCTGTCACTGTCCCGGTGCCAACCTCAAGCTCGGTTCAGGAATTGCCGATGTACCTGGCCTGCTTCAATCCGGGGTCCCGGTGGTGCTCGGCGCGGACGGTCCGCCGTGCAACAATCGACTATCGATCTTCCACGAAATGAGCCTCGCGGCGACAATCCACGGTCTACGTCACGGCCCGACGGCCCTCGACCCCTGGGCGGTGTTGGGGATGGCCACTCGGGATGCTGCCGTGGCTCTCGACATGGGAGAGGAAGTCGGGACGCTCGAGGTTGGGAAAGCTGGTGATGTCGTCGTGGTTGAGCTTGATGAGTGGTCGGCCTTGCCAGGCGGCGATCCGGCATCGCGGATCGTGTTTGGAGGCGGTCCGCATATGGTTCGCCACGTCGTCGTGGCCGGGCAGCCCCTTGTCGTCGACGGCAAGCTGATAGACGTTGACGAAAAGGCCCTACGGCATCGCATTGACGAGGCCTGGAAGGCAACGAGGCGGAGGATGGAGGAGATGCAATGAAGATCGGTTCATCACGCGTAGCGATTGATCACCTCGACCGCTATTTCGCGAAGAAGGAGTATGACAAGGCGCTCGAAGCGATCAAGAAACAGCTGGTAAAGAATCCGAATCAGCTCAATCTGAGACTACGCCAGGCTGAGATTCTCGATCTTCAGGGAAAGCGCCACAAAGCGATCTTCATTTACAGAGACATCGCCGAGACGCAGGCGAGAGATGGTTTCTACGCCCGAGCGATTGCTGCCTACAAGAAGATCCTCAAGCTCGACCCCGAGCAAAACGTGCACTCGGAAATGGCCCGACTGATCGAGGAGGACCAACGCACCAAGATGGCCAGCCAAGAGCGCCGCGAGCTCACCAGCGCCCCCGATGAGGGGGAATCGACAAACGACCAGGAACTCAAGGAGCTACAGGCCTCGACTCTTTTTTCATCATTCGAACGCGAGGCCCTGGTCGAGATCATCACATCCACAGAACTTCGATCCTATGACGAGGGCGATATCATCGTCACCGAGGGCGAGGCGGGCTCGAGCCTGTTTCTGGTCGTCGGTGGTACGGTCAAGGTCTTCACTCGCACCGAGGACGGTGGCAACGTGCCGCTCGCAGAACTCGGACCGGGAGACTTTTTCGGCGAGGTATCCCTTCTCACTGGAAGGCCCCGAACCGCTACCATCACCGCCAGTACAGAGATCACGGCCATCGAACTCGACCGCGTGAGCCTTGACCGCATCGCCGAGGGTCACCCCGAAGTGCGGAAGGTGCTCGAGGACTTTTACGAGCGGCGGGCGAAAGACACCGTCGAGGCTGTGATCAAGCGAATTCGCGAAACCGATCCGCCAGGCCCAGGGACCGATTCCCACACCATCGGATCAGGCACAGCCACCACCGACGAATGACGGTGCGCCCCATTCTCGTCTACGGCGACCCACGCCTCGAGTCGACGAATAGGCCGGTCGAGCTGTTTGACGAAGAGCTGAGTGCCCTTGTCGAAGACCTCTTCGAGACCGGGTGGAAAGCGCCCGGGCTCGGCCTCGCAGCACCCCAGATTGGTATCAACTTGAGGCTCGCGGTAATCGACCTTTCAGTCGGCAAGGACCCTGACTCCAGGATCGTCCTCGCCAACCCGACAATCGTCCACCGCCAGGGGACGACGAGTCTCGAGGAGGGCTGTCTCTCGTTTCCAGGCCTGTTCACGAATCTCGCTCGACCGTCGGCACTGACCGTCCGCGCCCAGGATGTGCATGGCGAGTGGCGGGATCTCGAGGCCGAGGGCTTGCTGGCACAAGCTGTCTGCCACGAAGTGGACCACCTCGATGGTGTCCTCCTTGTGCATCATCTCCGGGGGATGAAACGACGGTTGTTCATGCGCCGGGTCGCAAAGATGCGCAAGCTCGGAATCTGGCAATCTACTGCTTGAGAAACACCAACTCTCCCACACACCAAATTCACCACCAAGGCACCAAGAACACCAAGAATTCCTTGGGTTTTCGGGTTCAGGCCTCGGGAAGTTGAGAGTTTTTCTTGCTCTCTCCAAGGTCGCAATTCGATGGGCGAGGAAACGACTCGAAAAATGACCTTGGTGAACCCTTGGAGTCTTGGTGTCTTGGTGGTTCAAATACGGACACGGAGACGGGCACGGGCACGAGGATTCGCTGTTTCAGATTCCGGTCGGGAGATCTTTGCGGGGGTTGGATTGGTAGAGATCGGCGACGCCACGTGCGGCTTCCTCGCCGGCCGGTGACACAACCCTGGGAACCACGATCTGCACGGTATAGAGATGATCACCGTATGCGCGGGTCTTGGTGTTACGCACACCCTTGCCGCGGAGACGGAACGTGCGCCCGGAGTTGGTCCCCGGCGGAACCTTGGCCCGCACCGGTCCGTGCACTGTCCCAACCTCGATCTCACCACCCCGGTATGCCTCAGAGAAAGTAACCGGAACGGTGGTGCGAATGTTGTCACCGTCGCGTTCGAAGAAACTGTCCTGGCTCACGCGAGCCTTCACGAAGAGATTGCCTGCCTTGCCACCCGCACCACCCTCCGCTCCCTTTCCGGCGACCCGAACCCTCTGTCCATCGGCTACCCCCTCGGGAATCTTGACCCGAAGTCTCTCTGTCGAGATCAACACCCCCGCACCGTGACAACTCGGGCAGGATCTCCCATCCACGGCGCCGCTGCGGTTGCAGGATGTGCACACCACTTGCCGCTGGATTGGGATTGTGACCGCGGTGCCGCGCACAGCGTCGGCAAAGGCGATTTCGACCTCGATTTCTTGATCAGCACCGCGGCGAGGCTGTTGACGCGTCTTCGATGTCCGACCACGACCAAAGAGCTCGCCAAAGATGTCGCCGAGATCCTGGAATCCACCCTGACCCCGGGCAGAATCGCCGAACTCCACCTGGACACCGCCCGCATCACGCCACGATGAGCTGGCCTGGCGGAAAGGATCGAAGCCCGTGTCAGGGATTCCATCGACGCGACCGTAGGTATCGTACTGCTTGCGTTTGTCCGTATCCGACAAGACAGCATAGGCTTCCTGAATCTCCCTGAACCTCTGCTCCGCCTCCGCGTTGTCTGGATTGACGTCGGGATGGTACTTCCTCGCGAGCTTTCGGTAAGCCTTTTTTATCTCGGCCGCACTCGCAGAGCGGTCAATCCCGAGCACCTTGTAGTATTCAGCTGGCACAATTCCTCCCGACAACGGTCGGATAAAAGAAATATGAGCGAGTTTCCATAAAATATCAACCGCACCGTCAGAGCGCGCCGTCGTGCCGTAGAATGAAAGGCATGGAAGCGCTGTCGGCTGTCCCGTTGATCCTGGTCGCCTTCGTACCGTCACGGACTCGGCGCGCGGCCGTCCTGCTCGTCATCGGCCTGGCAACGTCAGCCGTGATCAACCTCCCATGGCTTGCCGAACGCCTGAAAATTGCAGAGGTATCGGAATACCCGATTCTGCAGGTCTTCTCCAACCCAGGCGTGATGGTGGTCGTCAACCTCATCTCGGGCGGGGTCATCGTCTGGTCGCTGGCCCAGCTTCTGCTTGGTGGCAGCCCACAGCAGCGGTTGGAGCGAACCCTGATGAGCCGCGGCGACTTCGTCGGCGCTGCACAGATGCGAGCCAAAAAGGGTGACAAACGGGGGGCTCTGGCACTCTATCGAAAGGGCAAGGAGTGGAACGAGGCGGCGCGAATCGCTCTCGAACTGGGGCGAGTGGCAGAGGCAGCAGAGATGCTGAGGAGGACGGGCGGCCATCATCTCGGTGAGGCAGCCCGCCTGTTCCGCCGCGCCGGGGATATCGCCGCCGCCCAGCGCTGTGATCGTGGTCTCGCCGAATGGCTCACCAACCGTGGCCGTTACGACGAAGCCGTCGAGGCGTGGACGCGAGCCGGCGAGCCGAAGCGAGCCGCCGGTGCAGCCGTCCTCGCCCTCGACGAGGGCAAGTTCAGCTCTTCGCACACCGCCCTCCCGGCTGCCCGGCGGGCGGTGGAACAGGTCGGTGACCAACGGTCGTTGGCGCGACTGCACGAATTGGAGGGCAACTGGCAGGCCGCCGCCCACGCGTGGCGGTCGGCAGGCGAGCACGGCCTGGCTGCGGAGATCTTCCGCAAGGCCGGTCTGATACACGACGCGGCGGTGTCCGAATCCGCGGCCGGCCATCATCGAGAAGCCGCCCAATTGAGGCTCCGGCAGCTCGATAAACTCCGGGAAAACCTGGCAGCAAAACAGACCCGAAGCGGAGCCGATCCAGAGGAGATCGAGAACCTCAATCAGCAAATCGAGCGAGAGGAAACCTCTCTGATCCCGATCCTCGTTGAGCTCGGCATGCGCGGCGAGATGCTCGAACTGATCCGCGCCTCTGGGCGCGCGGAGGACGCGGTCCAAACGCTGCTTGATCAGGGCGAGGAGGCGGAGGCTGCCGAGTTCGCAATCAACGCCCACCAGTGGCGGATCGCGGCACCATTGCTCGAACAACTCAACCGCTGGGGCGAGGCAAGTGACATCTACGAGCTCGCGGGTGATGTCGAAGCCGCAGCGCGGTGTGCCGAGAAGGCCGGGGAGGATGAACGGGCCCTCGAGCTGTACCGGGGCCTCGGAATCCCGGTCGGTACCGCCAACTGTATGGCCCGCCTCGGCTATCTTCAGGACGCATTAGCGGAGCTCCACCGCGGGGGCCTGATGCAAGAAGCATGTGAGGTCCTCCAAAACCACCCTGGACCGGTCCCGGATATTCCTCACGTGATGCTCGATATGGCGAAGTGGGCGCGCGAAAACCTCTCCGCCGAAACATCGATTGCCTGTCTGCAACGTGCGGTCATCGGTGTTGCTTTACAACCGGGCAGGCTTGGACCGGCGGTCGCCCTCGCCCACGAGCTCTACCAGGTCGGAGAACGGGCCCCAGCCCTCGCCCAGATCGAGCGCGTCCTCGCCTTTGATTATTCCTGCGAACCCGCCCGAAAGCTCCGCGCGTTGATCGACGCCGACCGCACCACTGAAGACTCGAGCGCGGAAAGGAAAGCGGTTGCGCTCGGCGATGATTCAAAAGCGGAGCTCGCGGCACTTCAGCGATATGAGATTCTTACAAAGCTCGGGCGGGGCGGAATGGGAGTCGTTTACAAAGCACGCGACACACGACTCGAGCGCGACGTCGCGATCAAGGTATTGCGCACGACTTCGAGCGAAGAGGCAGCTCGGCTCGGTCAGGAGGCAAAGGCGGCGGCGACCCTCAACCATCCGGGAATTGTCACGATTCACGATTTCGAGGCTGGATTCGACGGCTACTTCATCGCCATGGAATTCGTTCCGGGTGAGTCCATGGAAGACCTCCTGAAGGACGACCCAGAGCGAATCCGTAGCCGTTTGGCTCCCCTCCTCCTTCGGCTCGCCGATGCAATTACATACGCTCACAGTCGCCACGTGATTCACCGGGATCTCAAACCGGGCAACATCCTCCTCACCCCGGACCACGAGGTGAAGATCCTCGATTTCGGCATAGCCGCCCGTCTCGATCGCGGGGACGGGGAAAACGTGTCCATTTCCGGGACCCCCTTCTATATGGCGCCTGAACAGATCCAGGGCCTGCCACCAACGCCGGCCACCGACATCTATGCATTCGGTGCAACAGCGTTCCACCTCGCAACCGGGCGGCCGCCGTTCCACACCGGGAACGTCATCGACGCCCACCTCAACACGCTTCCCCCGGATCCACTCGACCTGGTGCCCGACCTCAACCCCGAGCTCTCGAGGATCATCCTGCACTGCCTTGAAAAGGCCCCCGAAGACCGCTACGCAAACACCGGTGAGCTGTGCGCCGACCTTGAGATTCTATGCCGCTGACATCCCAGCTCGATCCAAATGCAGACCGGGACGTATGAACGTTCGCGAACTGTGGCGAAAGCCTGAGGCTCGATTCCTCATCTTGTTCCTTGCAATCCTCGGTGTGAGCTTCACCGTTGTTGCCTTGCGGCAGGTCAACGACGCCTTCGTCACGCCCTATACGGCCATCATCGCTCGGATGTCCGGATTCGTCCTCCGCCTCTTCGGTGAAAAGGCGGTCGTATCCGGCTGTGTCGTTTCATCTCCACGTTTTGCGGTCACCATCTACAACGGATGTAATGGACTGATAACCAGCTTGATATTCATATCCGGGGTGCTCGCTTTTCCGGCCAAAATCTCTGCCAAACTCATCGGCGTTATTGGCGGCCTTCTCACGATTCAGCTCATCAATCTGGTGCGCATCGTATCGCTCTTCTACATCGGCGTTTTCCTGCCGCAACACTTCAACGATGCCCACATCTTCGTCTGGCAGTCGTTGGTCATCATCGCCGGAATCTCGCTGTGGATCGTGTGGGCACACAAATTCGCGCTCCCTCAGGAATTGTCGTGAAAAATGCGACCCAGGTATTTCTACGACGCTTGCCGGTCACACTGATCGCGGCCGTAGTCATCTGGCTCCTCCTGCGACCGGCCATCAACACGGCGGTGGCCGGACTTGCGCAAACCTTGGTCCGTTCCTTCGAATATCCGCGAGTGACCCGCTTGGTCGTTGACGACGATCGTGCCCAGATGCGACGCACTGATCTCCGCACCGACTCAAAGGTGCCAAGTGTCTCGATGACCGAGGTCACCTTCAACGCAATCGTGCTGCTGGCGCTCTACCTGGCTCTGCCCCATCCCTTTTCGAGAAAGCAACTCGAACGCCTGTTCATGGGCTTGTGTGTGCTCTGCCTCTCTCAGTCCATCAATCTTCTATTCCACGTCAAGACCTTGTACTCGATGGGCCTCGGTGAGTGGAGCCAGCACCACTATTCAGATCTCGCCCGAAATATATTTGGATTCGGCCGCTACTTCACCGATCTACCGGGCCGTTTCTCATTCCCGTTCCTGATCTGGTTGGGCTTCAATTGGGATGTGGTCATGAAGATGCTGGGAATTCAACAGCAGGAAACTGAGAAACCCGGCAAGAAGAAAAATACGCAAGGGATGGGATAAGCCCCTCCCCTACAACGACAAAGAGAACAATAGGCGCGGGGTTAACCCCGCCCGAAAATCTACCTTCTGCTTCTGCGCAGAGATCGATAGTCCGGGATATCGTACTCTTTGATCTTGGCGATCAGAGCCCCGCGCGACAGGTTGAGCTCGCGAGCCGACTTGCTTTGATTGCCGAGGGAGCGCCGCAAGACGCGATCGATCAGGAGTCGTTCGACCGCGGGTATCACCACCTTGAGGTCGTCCTCGCCAAGCACCGCAGCCGCATCGATGCCTTCGATCTTCTCGCCAGCCGAGTCGCTGGACCCGATCAAGGCCCGGCGGACCGAACCGCGCACCATTTCGCCCTCCGGCGTTGCCGACACCAACCTCCGAAGCTCGCTCAGGAGCTCAGACATCTGGCCCTCAAAGGAGTAGCCAAGCAGTGAATCGAGGGTCTCGAGCGCGATTCCGCGGATCTCCTTGCCCTGCTCGTCTCCGATAGTCTCGAGCATTCGCACAATCACCAGTGAAAGGTCCTCGCGACGCTCCTCCAGGGTCGGCACACGAATCAGGTTGCGTGCCGCATAATCGAAAAGTTCCTGATCGATAGAGCCGTCTGCCATCAGCGCTTCGCAGCCTTCGGCGACGGTCAGGATCCACCTCACCTTGGAGCCGTAGCCCGAGCCCTGGTCTTTCCCGATCACGACCGAAAGCTCGGCCTGGAGCGGGATCGACATCCTTTCGATCGAGCGCACAACGACAACTCCGCCACCGGCGCGAGCAGCCAGCTCTCGCGCGCCGATGGTTGTGCCAGAACCAAAGAGCTCGACACGGAGGGCGGATTCGTCCCCGCCTCGCGCCTGCAGCACACGGATCCATGGCTTTCCGGTCGGCCGTAACGAGGCAATCAACGACGCGAGATATGCCCTGCCCGAGCCAACGCGACCGGAGATGAGGGCCGGATCGGAGGATCGAGAAGCTGATAACACCCGTTCTCTGAGATCTCGCACGGCCGGAGAGGTTCCAGGCAGCCTTGACTCGAGTTTCGCTCGAGCATCCGCCTCCCATTCACCGAGGAGCTCGCTCGATCCTTCGACGCTGGCCCAGTGGACGGCGATCATGGCTGCGAGCTCGGCGAGAAGTGTCCGATCTTCCTCTCGGCTCTCGTTATCGGTTTCGGCCAGTAAATAGATCCTGGAATCGGATCCACCAACGACAACCGGGTAGATCAGCGCCTCGCGGCCGCTGCCACGGAGCATCGCGACCCGGTCACCGCGCGCCAGCTCGGCGAACGTCCGAGCAGGAAGCTGCGGCACAGCTCCTGTCCAGTTCGACACGATGGGCTGTAAAACACCCTGTTGGTCGAGCCATGCCAACAATGCCCGCCGTCCCTCGAAGACCGTCCCAAGCAATTCCTGGAGGGATGACACCAGATCCGAATGGGGTCCGATCTGGAAGACCTCGAGCATCTGGCGGCGGGCCTCTGCAAGCCGCTGCGGCTCGTTGTAGAGGACCACCTCGGCCCGGATCTTCACTTCCTCAACGGCTTCTGATTCGGGCGCAATCGGCGGTTCTTGCCCCGCAGGACTCCCGGCCTCTCTTCCGTCCAGTGCTATCACCTCTTCAGTTGTGCCGAGAATCACCACCGTCGCAGTTCCGATCCTCAACCGATCACCCTCGGTGAGTACTCCCCGCGACCGCCTTTCGCCATTGAGCAGGACAATTTGTCGTGGCTGGCCCAAAAAGGTGACGGACTCGCCGGTACGGCGAATTACGAAATGGACCGGGGCAACTCCCGGACTTCGCAAGACCACATCGTTGTTGCTCGATGCACCGATCGACACGACCTCTTTGGAGAGATCGTACCGAAGCTCGGAACCGTCTCCCGAGTCAATCGCCAATGTCAGCATCTGCCCTCCGGTCTCATTCGCCGCGGACCGTCCCGTTGCCGACAACAAATCGAGAATGTTCTTCTGTTGCGGCCGTTCCGGGCACCCTTCTCTTTTTGATCAACATACGAATGAGACTCACCGAAAGCTTAAGTCCCCGATCCGCAGGTGTCAATCAAAAGTACAGTTTTTGATTGGAAGCCTCTTTCGGTATATTTCGCAATTGGGTCAGGAACCCACAACACCGCCGAGCCGGCCGACGAGCAGCACGAGGTCCGCCACATCGGGGAGGTCTTCGCCCTCCCGATCCGCAACCAGAACGCCCACCACCGCGCCGCAACGCCCGAGTGGTATCAGGGCCGTCGCGGACGGCAGCTCGGAAACACCCAGAACGTCCGCCAGACGGTTGCTTCCGCTGGCGCCGGGTTCGATCGTCGTAAAGGCCTCTCCCGAGCGAATCACCCGTTCGATGAGACCGATACCCCGGGGGAGAACCGCCGTCGAACGCTCGAGTGAATAGCCGAACCCGGCGCGGCAGCGAATCGCGTTCACTTCAGCCATCATTACCGCACCGCGAGTGAAGTGTTCGGCAGCCAATTGCAGCAGCGAGCTGATGCCCCGGTCAGGATCACTCTCCGACAGCAGAGCGCCCACCAGCTCCGAAACGCCGGTCGGCAGCGGAGCGCGTCCCTCGCGTTGCTGCGCCTGGATCTGTCGGTCCACCACCCGCGATAGAGATTCAGCAAATCGGATCGTCGCCTCTCCCGCCTCGCCATGCGGCGCCGGCATGAGGAAGGACACCCCTGCTTCAATCAGCTGATGGGTCCACGCTGGATCTCCGAGCGGCGCCACCCACACCACCGGCAGCGGTGGCTGAATATCGCCCGCGCGGCGGATAAGCTCCAGCCATTTTTGCTCTGAACCGAAGCGGGCGGACCCCTGCTGGTGGTGGACGACCAACAGATCCAGACCCTCGAAATCGATATGAACCGAAAACTCCAGCTCTTGGATCTGCCAACCGCGACGATGCCAATCCATCTCGAGAGCCCCGCGCCACCACCGGGGATCCTGTGTCACCACGCCCACTTTGGCGAAGAGCAGTTCACCTGGGGCTTCCGCCTCGAGATCCGAAAGCAGCTCATCGAGCGGGTTTTGCAGCGGCTGGGTCGGCAGAACATGGATATTGGCCCGCGGTAGCGGGTTCGATGAATCGAGGAATTCATCCTCCAGCAGGAGCTCCATCTGCAGATTGGATGCCGCCGCGCCGGCAGCCTCCGCAAAGGCGGTCAGGCTCATCACCTCACCTTCGAAGTGCTGAACTTCCCCGGGAGTGAACCGAAATTCCCCACGCCGACAGCCGAGTATCTCCGCTGCGTTTTCGAGGTCCAATTTCGTTGGCATGGCGACGCGGCCTCTTTCCACCTCGAGCCGGAGCAGACCTTCGGCGGTCTCGATCTCGAGCACACCACTCGGTGAGGTCGCCGACACCAATCGCAGCAGAGCCGGCGGCGCCAGGTGTTCGAGGCTTCCGAAAAGCGTTCGTCTCACGACCCGGATCCACTCGGGGGCTTATCAACTCCACCATCGACGACATGGCTCCTGAAATCACCGGCCCTCAAATTGAACTGCCTTCGCGCGACGACGACCTTTCCCGAAACGATCTCGAGTACCCAACTTCCCGGCAGGAGGTCCGAGAAATGCGCCTCTGGGTCGAAGAGGGCACGCCGAACCTCGCCACCACCGCCACGCAAGACAGCCACGGAATCGGGATGAGACCAGGCCGAAGAGAGACGGCACACAAGATCTGCACCCTGGTTGGGCCGCAAGAGGCGGCCACCGTGTTTTGGCAAACGGTCCAGCCCATCCTTCGACGCCGACACCACCCGCACTTCGGGTAAATCGGCCACCGTGTCGGCAAATACGAGGTGCCGAGGAGTGACGGTCCAAAGCCCGAGCGTCGGATCGCTGGCAACCCATCCGGCTCCGGGGAGCCGACACTCAATCCAGCGGTGCGGAATAGGTCGCTCATCGCCAATCAGCAGCCCACTGACCGTCCGTGCCTCGAACCCGGCCGCTTGCAACAGCGCAACAGTTGCGTTGGCGAGACCCGAGCATCGTCCCCGGCCTCGATCGAGGACCGAGATCGCGTCCTGTGCGTTGGCATCGTTGATATCAACAGCAACATTGTTCGCGGTCCACTCAAGGACGATGGTCGCGGCTTGCCAGGCGTCGAGGTCTGGACGCAGTGCGGTCAGTAGGCGCCGCGGAAGCTCGAACCCGGCCGGTACCTCCGGTCGTTTTCCGGAAAGTACATCTGCATAGGTCCCGCCGGCTCCAATGGGCGCGAGGGTTGTTGCGACTCGAACCTCGGTGCTCCCGTCAGCGACCGGCCGCACGATCTGCGCATACCCGTTACTTGCCGCCGCCACGGGGATGTCGCCGCCAACCACGACGTAACTGGCTTCCTCGCCGGACGCCGGGAGAGTGGCGAGGAGGCAGAGAATTGTGAGGCCGACCCGGACGCTCATCCTGCGGCGGCTCTCCGTTTTACAAAGCCATCGAGCACTCCGTTGACGAATCGGCCCGAGTCTTTGGTGCCGAATTTCTTGGCGATCTCGATCGCCTCGTCGATAACCACGGCGTGCGGTGTATCGGTCTCGAAGATCAGCTCGAAGATGGCGAGACGAAGGATGTTGCGGTCTACCGCTGCGAGCCGCTCGAGCCGCCAGTGGGTGGTTTGATGGCCGAGTTCTTCATCGATCTCTGCTATTCGGTCGAGAGTGCCGCGAAGCAGATTGTCGGCAAACTCTCGGACGCTTTCGCTCGCGTTGCGCCACTCCTCGAACCCTGCCTGCATTTCCTCCGGCGAGGCGTCGGTGAGTTCGAACTGATACAGGAGCTGGAGGGCGAGTTCACGGGCGCGCCGACGAGTACCCATCTATGCTGCTTTCGTCTCGGTAGGACGCACTCAGGGCCTCCGGTCGAGCTTCTCCGTCAGGCGCGCCATCTCGATCGCAGCCAGCGCGGCCTCCCATCCCTTGTTGCCCATCTTGGTGCCGGCCCGTTCGACCGCCTGCTCCAGGGTGTCGGCGGTGATGACGCCGAAGGTCATGGGAACACCTGAACTGATGGCTGTTTGCGCGACGCCCTTGGCGACCTCGGCTGCGAGGAGATCGAAGTGGGCCGTACCGCCACGCACGAGGGCTCCGATACTTATGACAGCGTCGACTCCACCATCGGCGGCCAACTTGGCGGTCACGAGAGGAATCTCCCAGACGCCTGGCACCCGAACGATGGTGATCTGGTCGTCGTCGGCTCCATGTCGCTGCAGACAGTCCACCGCACCCGATTCGAGCCGCGAAGTCAGCGCTTCGTTGAAACGACTTACCACAATGGCAAATCGCAGTCCCTTAGCATCAAGGTGTCCTTCGAGTACCTGCATGGACCCTCCCGCGCGCTATTGTATCGCGTTTGCGCCCGACTACCGAGCCAGTAACCGGATACCCGATACCAGATTCCGGATATCGATACCCCTTTGGTGGAGAACAGATCTGGTATCTGGAATCTGGCATCCAGTATCCGAGCTATTCACTCTCACCAATAACGGCAATATCAGCCAGACTTCTGCCCTCTGTGGTGGCGTGCAACAGGTCCCCAATACGGCTGACGAGTTTTCTTGTCTCCGCTTCACGAACCACCTGCCGGATACGGGACTCGCTCCACTGCAGGTGTCGGTGCAGACTCGGAACTTGGCACTCTTCGGCTTCGGACTCGGTCTCCTGATGGTGAAGCAGGTGGACCAGAAGCATGCGGACGCTCAGCTCAAGGCGTTGCGAACTGCGCCTCCTCGCCTGTGCCACCAACCCCCGGCGTGGCGCCAACAGAAAAGCAGCAGTGAAGAGGATCCCACAAACGACGGCCATCGATCCAGCGATGGAAACGTCAAGGACAAACGCCAACCCGTAGCCCAGAATCGCACTCGCCGCCGCCACCGCTGCTCCAACCCAAAGCATGGGTGCGAACCTGTCGACTAAAAGGTAGGCGGTGGCCGGCGGAGCGATCATCAGGGCCACCACGAGGATCGAGCCCACCGCGTCGAAGGCGCCAACCGCAGTAATCGAGACCATCGCCATCAGCGAGTAGTGAATGGCAACCGGCGAAAAGCCCAGCAGTGCGGCGAGACCGGGATCGACGGTCGCCAGCTTGAGTTCTTTCCAGGCGAGGCCGATCAGCAGCAAGTTGAGAACCAGAATGGCGCCCATGGTCCACAGCGCGCGTGGCCCGACCTCCGTCCCGCCGATGACCATCTGGTCGAACGGTGCCAGGGCGAGCTCGCCAAGCAGCACCGAATCGGTATCGAGGTGGACGTCGCCCGCATAACGGGAGATGAGGATGACGCCAATAGAAAAGAGTGCGGGAAAGACGAGACCGATCGACGCATCCTCCGGAACAAGGCGCGAACGGAGCAGAGACTCGATGAGAAAGACGGTCAGTACACCGGTGGCCGCCGCGGAGACGAGCAAGAGTGGCGAGTTCAGGTCATGAGTGAGAAAGAAGGCGACCACGATCCCGGGCAGGATGGCGTGCGAAATCGCATCCGATACCAGGGCTGTGCGGCGAAGAACCAGATAGGTCCCGGGGAGGGCTGCAGCAACGGCAGTGACTACCGCGATGAGCACGATCTGCAGATCCGGGCTC
>RCNF010000146.1_pt1 | contig 32076 bp, 26 predicted proteins | sample 2041311 | NCBI WGS metagenome assembly RCNF01 (sample SAMN09708228, study PRJNA481090) | Marine sediment metagenome, whole genome shotgun sequencing project. | biome: marine sediment; feature: ocean; material: sediment; isolation source: Sewage treatment plant 2 marine sediment (STP2) ...
GGGGGGGGCGGGGCGGGGCTTTTGTGCCCCCGCCCCGACTGTTCGGATTCCGCCCGCGTGATTGAGACTCAGGGACCTAGTTGCGCCACAGCGAGTATTCGAGGTTCATATTGGGCACATGGGGGAGATGCTCGAGGTTCCCCGCTCCGCCAATCTGGTAGCAGGTGTAGCGGAACAGCCACGGATCCTCCGCCGAGCAGTCGATCCTGTTTGCAGTTGCGTTCTTCTCGAAGGCCAGATGAAAGCCTGGCTCTACATACTGTCGTGTCGCCAGCGGATTGCTGGAAGCGAGGACACCCGCAGCGTATGCGTCCGTGAAGTACTCCCCGCTGCCCAGGGCGTGATCCGCATCGAACTCAAAGTCGGCCCGCCAGCTTGCCATTTGCAGGCTGCGGCGGGTGGCGTTCTCACGTTCAGGGTCACGGACAACAACTGAGTTACATGTCATATTCACACAATGCGACATGGGGTTGCGGATGTCGAAGGCGTGATCGAACTGCACCATTCCAAGGTTGAGCACTGCAGCCGTTTCTTCGCGGCTATCCCATGTCTCGTAGTTGTTTGACCCTGCGCCCACGTTGAGGCGTCGGCGCTGCTGATCGTCGACCTGGTTGACCAGCGATGCCATGTTGTAGCCGCAATCGGTCGGTGTCAGTACCTTGTCACCGCTATCGCCTGTGGCGAAAGCGGCGCCGTAGTCGGCCTTGTAGCCCACCCCGAACTTCTCGTTCCCGTCGAGGTCGTAGACGGAGATATACAACGTGTGGAATCGGGCGCAGACTCGCCGGTCCGAGGCGGTCCCGGCGTGGATAACGAAGCGCACCCAGTTGTCGCCTGACATGTCCTTGAAGATGAACTCTTTGAAGCCCATGTTCGGCTCGTTTTGGGGGACGTTCGAGGCAACGTACTCATATCCAATGAGCGGGTTGCCGGGAATTACCGCCGGATTGGATCCGTGTTCATGTCCGAAATAGCACCAATACACAGGATCGATCTGCGGATGCCACGTTTGGTAGCTGTTGCCATCGGGCGCAACCGTTTGATGGAGTTCGTGAGCCCAAGCCGGGCACGGTGTGTTGGCCGCGGCGGGCGTGAAGCCGTTGGGTGCCGGCGGCGTTGGGGACGGGTTGCCATCCGCTTCTGCGAGCAGGATCAGATACATCTCACGCCACTCGGTGGTGTATTCAACCGTGCCGAGTTTGACCGGGCCGGCCGGGAAGTCCTTCTCATAGACCGGATGCAAGTCCCCATCGATGGCGACCGTCCCGCCATCGGTCCAGCTGGTCAGCCAACTCGGAAGCGGGAAGTCGTCACGCCACACCACCGCCACCCGGGCCGGGCGGTTGAGGGTGAAGTTCATCCAATCGCTGCGGGGCCCGGTGTTCTTGAACTCCCAGTTCGTCGATGGGGAGAGCACATCCCAGCCGACATAGCGACCGGCGCTGTCGACGTTGACAGCCCTGTCGTCGTATGGCTCTATGTCGAGCCCCTTGGTCAGGGCCCGCGGCCAGTACTGCATGTTGTCTGTGTAGATGACGTCGACACCGTCGTCCTTGCGAATGACGTGGTAGCGAGAGACAAGTGCCTTATCGGCATCAGTTACCGCAAACGAGGAAGGGGCGGTTATGGGGAGATCGAGGGCTCTGGTCAGGAATGTGGCCATTTCGGCTCGGGTGAGTCTGCTGTCTGGGCAGAACTCGGTGTTGGCTGGGGGATTGCAGCCCTTGGTGATACCGGCTGTGGCCAGCTTCTCGATGTCGGCTTCAAAGACCGATCCGTCGTCGTCACTGAACTCGATCCCAGGATCGAGTTCAGTGAGGCGCAGCGCCCTCGAGAGAAATGCTGCCATCTCAGCTCGAGTGACCGTGCTGTCTGGGCAGAACCTGGTGTTGGCTGGGGGATTGCAGCCCTTGGTGATACCGGCTGCGGCCAGTCTTTCAATGTCGCCCTCGAAAATCGACGAGTTGTCGTCGGTGAATTCAACGGATGTCGCCGCCGGCAGAGCAAGGCCACGGACCAAGAACGCCGCCATTTCGCCACGGCTGACAAACCGGTCGGGGCAGTACTCGGTTGCGTACGGAGGATTACACCCAGAGGTGATTCCCGCATTGGACACGGCTTCTATCGCCGGCTCGTGGAGGTTGCCGTCGTCGTCGTTGAATCCCTGACCGGCATAGGCGTTCTGCGGAATCGCAAAGACGGTTGCGGCGATCAGGAATGCAAATATGGCGCGAACTAGTCGCACAGTGCCGTTGAGACTCACTCGAGTGCTCCCCTTTTGACTCGAAACTACGTTTGTTAATCGCTAGCCACGCAACGCAGTAAGCCCCTCTGAATCTGCAGCAAGATTCTTAGGGCGAGTGTAAACATCTCCGGTTCGCAATGTTGTGAGTTTTTCGGATGCTGGGGGCTGGTGGCCCGCGGTGGGTCTATCATCGGCTGATGAGCAACACTCTTCCCGACACATTTGTTTGGGGCGCAGCCACCTCAGCTTTCCAAGTTGAGGGTGGTCGCCACCAAGATGGCAAGGGGGAGTCGATCTGGGATCGATTCTCGGACACCGGCAGGATGCCTGATAGTGGCGATATCACTTGTGACCACTTTCATCGCTGGCGTGAAGATGTCGCACTCATGGCTGATCTCGGGATAAACGCATACCGATTCTCCACCGCGTGGACTCGGATCATTCCCAACGGTCTTGGTGACGTGAACGAGGCCGGTCTGTCCTTCTATAGCAATCTCATTGACGAGCTCATCAAGAACGGGATCACTCCCTGGCTCACGCTCTACCACTGGGACCTTCCCCAAGGCCTGCAAGATCAGGGCGGATGGCTCAACCGTGACACCATTGATGCTTTCGTTCGTTATGCGGACGTGGTTAGCGAGGCTTTCGGCGATCGTGTCAAGAACTGGATCACGCAAAACGAGCCTTGGGTCGCGGCTCATCATGGCCACGCGGAGGGCGTCTTTGCACCGGGAATCGCCGATTTCGGCTCAGCGTTGGTCGCCGGTCACAACATCCTTGTATCGCATGGCCGCGCGGTTCCGGTGATCCGGGCCAACTCCAGTTCGGCCCAGGTGGGGATTGCCTTGGATTGTCGTCCGTCGCACCCTGCGAGCGATGAGCCGGGCGATGTCACCGCCGAGCAGACTTACGACGGGTTCCGCAATCGGTGGTTCTTCGACCCCGTCTTTGGCAAGGGGTATCCCGAGGACACAGTGGCTGTGGTCCACGAGCGTGGTGTATTCCGAGGCCAGGGCCTTCCGTTTGTGGAGCCGGGTGATCTCGATGATATTGCAGTCCCCATCGACTTCCTTGGACTCAACTACTACACCAGCGTCGAGGTCAGCGCCGCCGATCCCGAAGCGGCGGGGGTGGTCCTACCCGAAGGTCCAGATCAGCCGGCCGACTACACCGAGATGGGCTGGGAGATAACCCCGATGGCTCTGACCGAATATCTGCTCAAGCTGCAGGAGGAATATTCGCCTGATTCCATAGTGATCACCGAAAATGGTGTGAGCTATTCAGATGGGCCAGGCGAGGACGGGGAGGTTCACGACCAGCGCCGGATCGACTACCTGGACGCCCATATTCGGGCCACCGCAGCAGCGCGCGATCGAGGCGCCCACGTCGACGGATACTTTGTCTGGAGTCTGCTCGACAACCTCGAGTGGGTCGCCGGGTACAGCCAACGCTTTGGCCTGATCTGGGTTGACCATGCGACAGGGCAACGGATACCGAAGGACAGCTATTACTGGTACCGCGGCGTCATCGCAAACGGATCGAGCAGTCCGACTCCTGAGTGAGCTAGTAGTCGGCGGCTCGGTCCTTGAGAACAGCAACGATGGCGTCGGCGATAGCATCAAACGACAAGGTGCCGGTGTTCCACGTAGCGTCATACAGAAGTGCATCGTTGATGTCGACCTTGAAGTGTTTCTTGAGGAGCCGGGCCCGCCCCGAGTCGCGCCGCTCCAGTACTTCCATCGCCTTCTTTTCGTCGTGGCCCGTCAGCTCGATCATCCGGGCCAGTCGCCTGTCCTTGGGGGCGACGAGCCGCACCGACACTGCTGGTCCCAGGCCTCGTGTCACCTGTGACCCGGCACGTCCGACGATGACCGCTTTGCCCACTTCTGCCAAGAGACGGACCAAACGGAACATACGGTCGGCGATGATGTCCTGGTGTGTTGTCGCGGTGAGAATCTGCCGGAAGAAGTCGTCGGTCGTCTTGTGATATTCCTCGCCGAGAAGCGATTCCACCGAGACCCGGAGATCAGGATCGTCGGCAACCATCTTCACGAGCTTCTGGTCAAACATCTCCCAGCCGCCAAATAGTTCCCTATCGTCTTCCTCTTCGAACTTCTCGATCAGCGTTCTGGCAAGCGAATGGCCACCCGCACCCACCTGGCGCGAGATAGTGACAAAAGGTCTGACACGGGCCAGCTGCTTCCCATCGCCTGGCCTAACACCATATGAGTGACCGCGGAGAAACTTCTCTATCGGATTGGCGGGACTCATGACTATTCGCCTCCTGGCTTTCCAGATCAGATCCACCTCAATTGTAGGGGCTGGACGGGTCCTCTCCTAGGTGCCGTATGGCCACAGAATCGCTGGTTGGACAGTCGCCCTTTGCTACCTGAGCACGCATATTCGCATATTCGCAAATTCCGACTCTTGGACGGCCAAAAACCGTCTAGGGTCCTGCCTTCGCACTACACGCAACCGCTGGTTACGCTCACCCAAAATCAGTGGCACGGTATGTGAGGGACGATGGACACGGAGCGGCAACAATCGAGGCAGGTACCGGGGCTATATGACCCTGCATTCGATCACGACGCTTGCGGTATCGGATTTGTTGCCGACATAAAGGGCCGCAAGACACACCAGATCGTCGCCCAAGGGCTCACCGTCCTGGCCAATCTGACCCATCGTGGTGCCGTAGGCGCTGACCCCCTCGCCGGCGATGGCGCTGGAATGCTTATTCAGATCCCCGATTCGTTCTTCCGGCTCGAGATGGCTGAGCAGGGAATAGAGCTCCCTGAGCCGGGGGACTACGGCGTGGGGATGATCTTTTTTCCCCAAGATCCGATAGATCGGATCGTTGCTGAAAACCTGCTGGTGGAACTTGTCGTCCGCGAAGGCCAGAAGCTGTTGGGCTGGCGTGACGTTCCCGTGGATCCTTCGTGTCTGGGGGAGAGCGTCAAACCGATCGAGCCGGTGATCAGACAGTTGTTCGTGGGCCGTGGCGACAACGTGGCCGATTCGAATCACTTCGAGCGGATTCTGTACGTCATCCGTAAACAGGCGCATATCCAGCTCGGGCAGCGTGCCCCATATCTGATCGAACGTGGCGAGTTCTATGTGACGACGATGTCGGCTCGAACAATCACTTACAAGGGGATGATGCTTGCCGAGAATCTGGCCACCTACTACCCAGATCTGGCCGACGAGCGCATCGAATCGGCCCTTGCTCTAATTCACCAACGTTTTTCGACCAATACGTCACCGTCGTGGCGTCTCGCCCAGCCGTTCCGCTACCTGTGTCACAACGGCGAGATCAACACCGTGCAGGGCAACGTCAACTGGATGCTGGCTCGCCGCCACAACATGTCGTCAGACATCATCGGTGATGATCTGGAGAAGCTATGGCCGCTCATCGGAGACGGTTCCTCTGATTCGGCCACGTTCGACAACGCGCTCGAGTTGCTACTGGCAGGTGGTTATTCGCTTGGGCACGCCATGATGTTGATGATTCCCGAGGCCTGGGCTGACAACCCGCTTATGGATAGCGGCCGCAAGGCGTTCTACGAATACCACGCTGCAGTAATGGAGCCGTGGGACGGACCGGCCGCCGTGGCATTCACCGACGGACGTCAGATCGGGGCAACGCTCGACCGCAATGGCCTGCGGCCGTCCCGGTACTTCGTCACAGACGACGACCTCGTCGTGTTGGCTTCCGAAATGGGTGTCCTCGACATCCCGGAAGAAAGGATCGTCAAAAAGTGGCGTCTGCAGCCAGGAAAGATGTTGCTGATCGATCTCGAGCAGGGACGCATCATCGACGATGCCGAGCTCAAGGACGATCTGTCCGGAGCGAAGCCGTATCAGCAGTGGCTGGACGAGACGCAGATCCACATCACCGAGCTACCGCAGGAAGTCGCCGCCATGGGGCCGGACTCTGGGACGCTGCGCAATGCTCAAAAAGCGTTTGGCTACACCAAAGAAGACATTGAATTCTTCCTCAAACCGATGGCAACCGAAGGCAAGGACCCAATCGGATCGATGGGGCGGGATACCCCGCCTGCAGTCCTATCGGATCGGCCGAAGATGCTCTACGACTACTTCAAAGAGCGTTTCGCCCAGGTAACGAATCCGCCGATCGACCCGATCCGCGAAGAGACGGTCATGTCGCTGGTGTCTCTGATTGGGCCGCGTCCCAACCTGCTCGACCTTGATACCGGTGGCAGCCACAAGCGGCTCGAGGTATCGCACCCGATCCTCACCAACGTTGATCTGGAACGGGTGCGTCGAGTCCAAAACCATGTTGACGACGCATTCCGAACCAAGAAGCTGAGCATGTGCTACCCGGCCAGCGAGGGTGCCTCGGGGATGAGGGGTGCGCTACAAGAGCTCTGTCACCGCGCCACTGAAGTGGTGCGCGAAGGCCGCAACATCCTGATTCTCTCCGATCGGCGCCAAGACGTCGAGCGCATCGCCATCCCCGCACTGTTGGCAACTGCAGCAGTCCACCACCATCTGATCAACGAAGGTTTGCGCACGGAGGTGGGACTTGTTGTTGAGACAGGTGAAGCCCGTCAGGTACACGACTTTTGCCTGCTCGGTGGATACGGCGCAGAGGCGATAAACCCCTACCTGGCTTTCGACGTCATCCATTCTCTGATAGACGAGCTTGACGTGGCCACGCCTGAGGAGGCGGAGAAGCGCTACATCAAGGCAATCAACAAGGGCATGCTCAAGGTCATGTCGAAGATGGGCATCTCGACGTTCCAGTCGTATTGCGGCGCCCAGATATTCGACGCCATCGGGCTCAACACCGCGTTCATCGGCAAGTACTTCACCGGAACCCCCTCGGTTATCGAGGGGATTGGACTCGACGAAATCGCCACCGAAACAGTGCGTCGACATGATGCGGCGTTCGGATCGAAGTCCTACACGACAACGGAGCTCGATGTCGGTGGTGACTACGCCTACCGGATCAGTGGCGAGGATCACGTTTGGACCCCTGAGACGATCTCGACGTTGCAGCATGCGGTTCGTTCCGGCGATTACGACTTGTTCCAGAAGTACACAGCCGAGGTCGACAGTCAGGTGCGGAGCCTGAAGAACCTGCGGGGCCTGTTCGAGCTGGACTTCCTTGCCGAACCCATCTCGATAGATGAAGTCGAGCCAGCCTCCGAGATTGTGAAGCGGTTTGCGACGGGTGCGATGTCGTTTGGGTCGATTTCATGGGAGGCTCATACCAACCTTGCGATCGCAATGAACCGGATGGGGGCGAAGTCCAACACCGGTGAAGGCGGCGAAGAGCCCAGCCGGTTTGAGCCAATGGAAAACGGCGACTCGATGCGCTCTGCGGTCAAACAGGTCGCTTCTGGCCGGTTCGGGGTTACCACCGAGTACCTGGTGAATGCCGACGACATCCAGATCAAGATGGCACAGGGTGCCAAGCCCGGTGAAGGTGGACAACTCCCCGGCCACAAGGTGAACGACTGGATTGCCAAGGTTCGTCATTCGACCCCCGGCGTTGGCCTGATTTCGCCACCGCCGCATCACGACATCTATTCAATCGAAGACCTCAAGCAGTTGATTCTCGATCTGAAGAACGTAAATCCACAGGCCCGAATCAGCGTCAAGCTGGTCTCGGAGGTTGGGGTCGGAACGATCGCGGCCGGTGTCGCCAAAGCTCACGCAGACCATGTCCTGGTGTCCGGCAACGATGGTGGGACCGGAGCCAGCCCGCTGACCTCCGTCATGCAGGCTGGCTCACACTGGGAGATCGGGCTGTCGGAAACACATCAGACACTTGTCGCCAACGAGTTGCGGGGAAGAATCGCGGTTCAAACCGACGGTGGCATCCGAACCGGACGTGACGTGGTCGTGGCGGCTCTGTTGGGGGCGGACGAGGTCGGCTTCGGTACCGGTGCCCTGATCTCGCAAGGTTGCATCATGATGCGGAAATGCCACCTGAACACCTGCCCGGTTGGTGTTGCCACGCAAGACCCAGAATTGCGCAAGCTGTTCCCCGGTCAGCCTGAGCATGTGGTCAATTTCTTCATGTTTGTTGCTCAGGAAGCCCGCGAGATCATGGCCCAGCTTGGTTTCCGCACCTATGCAGAGATGATTGGGCAGAGCGACCGCATCAGGATGAAGACGGCGATCGATCACTGGAAGGCCAAAGGCTTGGACTTCTCCAGGGTTCTATACAAGCCGGAACCGGCTCCCGGGGTTGCCATCAGTAACACCGAAAAACAGGATCACAATCTCGAAATCGCTCTCGACAATCAGTTGATCGCCAAGGCGATGCCGGCGCTGGAGAGCGGAGAGCGGGTTTCATTCGAGATGCCCATCGCCAACACCAACTTGACCGTTGGTGCAATGCTGTCCGGTGAGGTGGCTCGCCGCTATGGGCATGCCGGCCTCCCTCAGGACACAGTTCAAATCAAGCTGAACGGCACTGCCGGCCAGAGCTTCGGCGCTTGGCTGGCTCATGGCGTCACGCTCCATCTCGAAGGCGACGCCAACGACTACGTCGGCAAGGGCCTCTCTGGGGGGCGGATCATCATTGAGGCGGCGCCACAAGGAATAACGGTTCCGCGCGAGAACATCATCCTCGGCAACACCGTGCTTTATGGAGCCATCTCCGGCGACTGCTACTTCAATGGCGGTGCCGGCGAACGGTTTGCCGTTCGCAACTCGGGAGCGATTGCTGTCGTGGAACGGGTTGGCGACCATGGTTGCGAATACATGACCGGTGGCTGTGTCATCGTGATTGGAAAAGCGGGGCGCAACTTTGGAGCTGGGATGAGCGGTGGAATCGCATATGTGATCGACGACGCTGGCGACTTCGAGCAACGGGTCAATCGACAGATGGTGGAGATTGAGAGGCTCGGCACCAATGATGGGAGCCCCCTCGGCGCCACCAACGACCCGACACCCGACGAGCTTCTGGCAGATCCGCTGCGCTATGACGTATGGCGGCTGCGGACGCTCATCGAGAGACATGAGCGCCTCACCAATAGTTCCAGGGCAGAGGAGATCCTCAACGACTTCGACAGTTATCTGCCGCGTTTCTACAAGGTGGTCCCCATCGAGTTCCGCAAGGCGCTCGTGCAATCAAGCCCAGCCGCGATCGGGAGTGCGTGATGGGGTCTCCAACCGGCTTCCGGCGTATTGAGCGTCAAGAACGTGGCTATCTGCCTGTCGAGGAGCGAAAGAACAACTACAGGGAGTTCTCGATTCCGCTGACGGACGAGGCGGTGTCGGCACAGGGTGCTCGCTGTATCGACTGCGGTGTTCCCTATTGTCACTTTGGGTGCCCGGTGGACAACATAATTCCCGACTGGAATGACCTCGTCTACCGCGACAACTGGCGTGAGGCCATCGATGTATTGCACTCGACCAACAACTTCCCCGAGTTCACAGGGCGGGTGTGTCCCGCACCGTGTGAAGAAGCATGCACGCTGAATCTGCAGGACTCGCCGGTGACCATCAAGACAATCGAGTATTCGATTATCGAGAAGGCATGGCAAAACCGGTGGATCGAACCAAAGATCCCGGGCCGTCGCACCGACAAGAGGGTGGCGATTGTCGGATCCGGTCCCTCGGGTTTGGCTGCGGCACAACAACTGGCTCGGGCCGGCCATCAAGTCAAGGTGTTCGAGAAGAACGCCAAGATTGGCGGCCTGCTCCGCTACGGCATCCCCGATTTCAAGATGGCTAAGACTGTCATCGATCATCGTCTTGCGCAGATGCAGGCCGAAGGTGTCGAGTTCCGGGTTAACAGCCATGTCGGTGTCAACGTGCCGGTGGCGAGGCTGACCGCCGACTTCGACGCTGTGGTGTTGGCTGCGGGCTGCGAGACCCCTCGTGATTTGCCTGTGCCCGGACGTGACCTCGATGGCGTGCATTTCGCCATGCCGTTTTTGGCGCAGCAGAACAGACGGGTCGGCCAAGAATCGATCGGTTTGGGTCCACCAATCTCGGCGGAGGGCAAGCACGTTGTTGTCATCGGCGGTGGTGACACCGGGGCGGACTGCGTTGGGACTTCCACACGGCAGGGGGCTGCCTCAGTCACGCAACTCGAGTTGCTACCCAAGCCGCCCGATGCTGCCGACAAGCTCCTCACCTGGCCCAACTGGCCGTCGAAGCTGCGGACCTCGACGTCGCATGACGAAGGGTGCGAGCGTCTTTGGGCAGTCTCCACGTCACGGTTTGAGGGCAGCGAGGGCAAGGTCACGAAATTGCACGGTGTTGCGGTCGACTGGAAACAGATCGATGGACGTTGGGAGATGTCTGAGGTTCCGGGAAGCGATTTTGAGCTGCAGGCCGACCTCGTTCTTCTTGCCATGGGCTTTGTCAGCCCGGTCCATGATGGCCTTGTCGCTGAGCTCGCCGTCGAGCTCGATCAGCGTGGCAACGTCTCGGCGACCACAGAAGACTACGCAACCACCGTTCCGGGCGTCTTCGCCGCTGGTGACATGCGACGCGGCCAATCGCTTGTGGTCTGGGCCATCAAAGAGGGACGCCAGTGTGCCCGTGCGGTCGATGAGTTCCTGATGGGAAGCAGCGACCTTCCCCGCTGACGTCTTCGAGAGGTTCTTCTTTCGGCGACAATGGTCTGCGAGGAAGGGATTGTTATATGGGCAAATTTCTGTTCCGGCTGTTCATCGGCATACACGCAAAGCTGTACAAGATGACCGGCGGCCGATTCTTTGGCGGTGGCGACAATGGCTCGGTGCTGGTGCTGACCCACCGGGGAGCCAAGAGTGGCAAGGTGCGTGACACGCCGCTGATGTTTGTCCGTGACGAGAGCGACTATCTCATTATTGACTCGGCAGGTGGCGACGTACACAACCCCGGTTGGTATCACAACCTGCTGGCCAATCCCGATACGACTATCAATGTGAGTGGTGAAGCGATCCAGGTGACGGCTCGAGACGCCGGGCCGCAACGTGACGAGTTGTGGGCCAAGGTTGTCGCCACCGACCCCCGCTTTGGAAACTATGAGTCAAAGACCGAGCGGGTCATTCCCGTGGTGATCCTGGAACCGCGTTAGACCGGGTTGGACAAGCGTAGCGCCGGCTGTTTGCCGGGTACCCAAGCACAGTGCCTCCGCTAGCGGACACTCAGCGTACGAAATCCGCAGCGTCGTGTTTAGTCCCGTTTAGAGGCCAGCGGCGAAGTCGACGACCAGTTGAGAAGCATTGCCGACAACCGGGTCGCCATGACCGAACGCAATGGTGTCGAAAGTTAGCTCGGCAAGCTTCTTGATGGACTCATTGGCTGTCGCCATGTCCGGGGTGAAGTTGGGGTTGGCGCCGGCGACGCCGCTGTTACTTCCGTTCATCGCATCGCCGACAATGGCGAGGCCCCCAGCTCGGTCGAATACGGAGATGTGGCCCGGAGTGTGTCCCGGGGTCGCAATGATCTCGAGATCGAATACTGAATCGCCATCGCCGACGGGAACGAGGTCCCGCGGCGAGGAGATCTGCGGAATGTCTGGGGCCCCTGCGTACCCGGTTGCGTCTGGCGCCAAGTTCATCACCGCGGGCAGGCTTCCTTGATGATCCCGATGCAGATGAGTCACGATGACGTGTGCGACGTCGCTCCACCCGAGGTCAAGGGTCCCCAGGCTGGCTTCGATGGCGTCTTCGCTCCCCAGATTGCCCGTGTCGACCACAACGGCTTCGCCTCTTCTGGCAAGCACGTATGCGGACACCGATCCGAGGCTGACCCTCTCCCAAGCAAAGGCGGTGGGCACGATCGGTGAGGTGGTCGCGGGCGACGTCGTTGCCGGAGATGTAGTTACCGGATTGGTCGATCCGGTGAGGGCTGCGGTGCTTGTGGTGGGGTCGGTCTCGTCGGTGCTACAGGCAACCGCAGTCAGGCCAAACACGGCGACGGCGAGGGTGCCCTTCCCTAGATCCATCATGAACGCACGTCGTGTCACGTCGTTGCCCACATCGTTCTCCCTCCGAGCTGATTTTTGGAAGCGTACCCCGCCTCTTGGCCAACTTTGACGGCGTAACGTGTGGCTATGGCTGACCCACCGATTCTGAAGGACTTCATCGATCGCCCCTCGGTGATGGGCATTGCGACCGCTGTCGCCACGGTCGCCCCTCGCTTCGACACAGACGAGATGATGGCCGTGGTGTTTGATGATCAGTGGGGTGAGCTGGCGCTCAAGCAGCGGATCCGTCACATTGCGGTCACGATACGCTCGTTGCTACCCGGCGATTACCCAGAGGTGCTTGTCGTTATGAGGGAAGCGGGAGAGCTTGTCGAAGCCGGGACGATGACGGTGTGGTGCTTCAACGACTTTGTGGAGGAGTTCGGTGTTGACGACCCAGATCTGTCGATCCCCGCGTTAGAGCAGTTCACCAAGCTGGCATCGGCCGAGTTTGCGGTCAGGCCGTTCATCAGACGCTATCCGGAGCGGATGGCCGACCAGATGTTGACATGGGCGAGCAGCGATGATGCCGACGTGCGGCGGCTGGCCAGCGAGGGGTTCCGACCGCGGTTGCCGTGGGGAATGGGTATTCCAGCGCTGAAGAGTAATCCGCGGCCAATACTGCCAGTGCTTACTGCTCTCTATCGAGATTCGTCGGAGGTGGTGCGCCGCAGTGTTGCCAACAACCTGAATGACATCAGCAAGGACCATCCGGATTTGGTGGTCGAGGTGTTGTCAGGATGGGATGACGGCTCCGCTGCCACTAGAGCCTTGACCAAGCATGCGTTGCGGACGCTGCTGAAGGTGGGTCACACCGGGGCGATGGCACTGCTCGGGTTCTCCGACAAGCCGAGCGTTGCTGTTGACGGGCTTGCGGTCACTCCCTCACTAGCTCCAGTTGGCAGCAGCGTGACCGCCGAGTTTGCCGTGCGCTCCACCGGGTCGACGGGCCAGTCGTTGATGATTGACTACGCCGTCGTGTTCCAGAACATCTCCAGAACCGGCTCGCGGAAAGTCTTCAAGGGCAAGGTGGTTGACCTTGGCGTTGCGGAAGCGATCACCATGAGCAGAAAGATCAGCCTGAAGCAGATGACTACTCGGCGGATCGTTCCCGGGCCTCATTTGGTTGAGGTCCAGGTGAATGGTGAGGTCGTCGCTTCGGTCGGCTTTGATGTGACCGATTGACCGGTCCACCCGCGACTTCGATCGCATTGCGGATATCAACTGCGATGACTTCTTGGCGGCTGCCTTCAACGCTGAGGTTTTGTCCCGATTCCGGATAGGAGGGGAAAAGGCTGATCTGACCTAGGCGGTACTCGTGGCTCTTCACCTTGTAAGCCGATCCGGTTGGGATGGCGGGAGCCCCGTGCTTACGGACGGCGATCTCATTGAGGGCCTTGATGGCTGTGTTGCCCATGAGAAGGATCGACCTGAGATTGGGGAGCATGTCGATCTCGTTCTCAAGCATGTGAGAACAGTTCGCGATGGTCTCCGATTTGAGGCCAAACCCGAGCTTGGGGCATTTGACTGCAGTGGTGACGTACACGCCGAGATGACGCACGTCATCGACTGTGGTTACGTCGTAGCCGGCGGCCTGGAAGGCAGCGATGGTTTCCTGGCGGATCAGAGGGTCGGTACCCGAGCCCATCGCTCCGGTCCGGTCGGCTGGGGGAGCAGCAGCGATCATCATTACCCGCACCAGCTCACGCCGGGCAGGTAAAACCGGTGGTGTGTGGCCCGCATGGCGCACATCCACGCATGGGAAATCGATACAGCGGTTCAGATCGCCTGCCAGCATTCGCACCTCCATTGTTATAGAGGCCTTCCTACCCGTCACCAGTATGCACCGGTTCCGCACACTATGGGTAGGGATATTTTGGGCGACGTGACCGGTGACCCAGGTCAGTCGGCGGGCAGTGGGTTGGCCTCAAGCCAACGAACCAAGGCGAGTTCCATCTCGACATGGAAGTATCGATAGAACGATTCGGCACGTTCGAGCCGGGCGGTGGCAAGCGGGCCAATTTCCTTCTGGACCTTGGCTTTGTCCAGGATGTCGATGACGTTGATGGCCCCTTCGATGCGACGTTTGCTCATTTCAACGAGAGGGTCGGTGCGTAGCCGGAAGCGATCACGTCGATGGCCAGGGAGAGAGACTCGCTCCAGAAAACCGAGCTGCTCCAGCATGCGGACCATGGTGCTGATCGAGCCGGTGCTTGCTTGGAGGAGCTCAGTGAGTTCGGACTGGGTGACGTGAGGTTGGTCGCTGAGAATGAGATACGCAAAGATCCGGCCGCCCATGCGGGGGAATCCGAACTGCTCGAAAACGAGGCTGAAGGACTCAATAGCTTCAGCAACCGAAGCCGGCAGGGTCGGAGTTGTCTTCTGATCTGAGTCAGCCATTGGGGTCCTTTCTCGATTGGGACCTTCTCCTCTATCACTAATTTCAGTCATTACTGATATGGTTGATACTGTAGTGGTATTGGGGCAGGGAGACAAGCTCTGCTTGGTGAAAGGCCAACTTATGATCGATCTCCACGCGGTATCCAAGCAATTCGGGAACGGTGTCCCGATTGTGGCCCTCGCTGATGTCGATCTCCATGTCGATGCCGGCGAGTTCGTTGTGGTGCTCGGCCCCTCAGGGTCCGGCAAGACGACCTTGCTGAACATGATTGGTGCCCTTGACAATCCAACCGGTGGCTCCATTGTTGTCGACGGTGTCGACATATCGACAGCCAGCCGCAAGGAGCTCTTCGAGTTCCGCCGCACTTCCGTGAGTTTCATCTTCCAGAGCTTCAACATCTTCCCCGGCTTAACGGCGACCGAGAATGTTCAGTTCGGTGCCGACGTAACTGGGCGCGACGAGATTGATCCGGTGTCGGTGCTCACATCGGTTGGTCTGGGAGAGCGCGTTGACCAGTTTCCCCACGAGCTATCGGGTGGCGAGCAACAGAGGGTAGCCATTGCCAGAGCGCTGGCAACGGGCAACCCAGTGATGCTCGCCGATGAGCCAACCGGCGAGCTCGACTTTGCGACCGGTGTCCAGATTCTCGAGCTTCTCCAAAAGCAGGCAGCCGCGGGCAGGGCCGTACTTGTGGTCACTCACAACAGAGAGATATCACGGGTTGCGGATCGGGTCGTTGAGCTGAGCAGTGGCCGGATCGTGAGCGACGGCCCGCCCACCGAGGGCAAGGCTCGTCTCGAAGATCTGCACTGGTGACATCATGAAAGACTGGATTCTTCTGTTTCGCTGGTCGTGGCGAGATCTCCGCAAGTATTGGGTGAAGGTCATCGCAATCGCGCTGGTCATCGGGATCGGTACCGGGGCATATGCGGGCCTCACCAGCACCGCCAACTGGCGGCGTGAGTCGAACGTCGCCAGTGTCGAGCTACTCAACATGTACGACGCTCGGTTCCAGCTCGCCGGCGACAGCTCGGTCCAGGCTGGTCAGCTCGAAGCGGCTGCGCGAGGAATCGATCATGCCGATTGGCTGCTTGGCGTCGAAGAACGGCTCGTCCGCCCCACTCAGGTGGACGCCTCGTTGGGTACCGAGACGCTCCTGGTTCCAGGATCGATGATCGGTGTCGACATCAGCGACGGTGGGCCTGCGCTGAACGGATGGCATATCGAAACTGGTTCGGCGTTAACTGCAGCTGAGGCGGGGGAGCCGGTGGTGCTGCTCGATTACGGGTTCGTTCTCCACAATGACTTGCCGCCGTCCGGGTCGATAACCGTCAGTGGCGGTGAGGAACTCGCTTACGCCGGTGGCGCCCTAACGCCCGAGTACTTCATGGTCGTCCCGGAGAACACCTCAACGTTCTCGCAGGGCACGTATGCGGGTGTCTTCACCTCACTGGAGACTGCCCAACGCCTTACGGGTATGGAAGGTGCTGTAAACGACCTCATCGTCACCGTTTCCGATGAAGGTGACCGCGACGTGGTGACGACCGAAATCGAATCTGCCGTCGACGCTCTCGGAGTCGGTGTCGATGTGATGATGAAAGAGGAAGATCCCTCCTATCGGATTCTGTTCGAGGACGTCGAAAACGATCAAGAGATGTTCAGCATCTTCGCCATCCTGATATTTGCGGGTGCGGTGATGGGGGCGTTCAATCTGATCACCCGTTTGTCCGAGGCGCAGCGCCGCGAGATCGGAATCTCGATGGCGCTTGGTATCTCGCCACGAAAGATCGCGTTGCGGCCCCTGCTCGTTGGCGCTCAGATTGCACTGCTTGGCGTGGGTTTTGGGGTCCTGGTCGGTGTGCTGCTCGGCCAGTTGATGCGGTCTGTGCTGGTCAGCTTTCTGCCGCTTCCGGTGTGGATCACCGATTTCCAGTGGAGTCTCTTTGTCTGGGTGGCCGTGGTTGGCTTTGCGGTCCCATTCCTCGCTGCTGCCTACCCGGTGTGGCGGGCGGTCCGGGTCAAGCCGATCGAGGCCATTCGGACCGGGCACCTCGCGGCGCGCGGTGGTGGCCTAGCCCCGTTGCTAAAGCGGATTCCGCTCCCGGGTGACACGTTTGCCCAACTACCTTTCCGCAACCTGTTGCGAGCCCCCCGCCGTGCGGTTCTGACGACGCTTGGCATCGCGGCCGTGATCGCGGTTCTAGTCGGCTTCCTTGGCTCTATCGATTCCTTTGTCGGAGCAATCGATCGAGGCGGGCGCGCTATCGAAGGCGATTCGCCGGATCGGTTGGTAGTCACCCTGGAAGGCGTACTGCCGACAGACGCCCCTGAGGTTGCCGCCATCGGTGCAGCCGAAAGCGTGGGGGAGACGCTTCCCGTTCTGCAGATTGGTGCCAAGGCTGCCGGTGTTGAGGATGTGGACCTGCTTATCGAGATCCTGGACATTGACAACGACCTGTGGCAGCCAGCGATTATCGGGGACATGCTATCGAGGGATGGTTTGATCCTGGCTGAGGCAGCGGCGCAAGACCTTGGTGTTGTCGTTGGCGACGTGGTGGCGGTCACGCACCCTGTTCGCACTGGGCCGACCACGTTTAGCTTCGTCGAGTCCGAGATCGTTGTTTCCGCCCTCCATGACAACCCACTCCGTTTTGCGGCCTACATGGACGTGAGTGCTCTGGAGACCGTCAACGCCGTCGGTCTGGCCAACGTCATGTATGCGAATCCGGCACCCGGATTCACTCCGGGCGATGTGCAACGAGAGCTCTTCGAGCTTGATGCAGTGAGTTCTGCGCAGAAGGCGTCGGCGGCGGCCGATGCTCTCGATGACCTGATGGCTCAGTTTGTTGGCATCTTGCAGGCAGTTGCCTTCTTTGTACTACTGCTGGCGGTGTTGATGGCTTTCAACTCAGCCTCGATCAGTTTTGAGGAGCGGCAGCGTGAGCATGCGACGATGTTCGCCTACGGCGTGCGGGTGCGAAAAGCGTTGCGGATGGCCGTTGTCGAAAACACCATCATCGGGGTTGCGGCTACCGCCATCGGATTTGGTGGGGGCCTGGGGATGGTCTGGTGGGTGGTGAACGTCACCGCCGCCGAGACCATGCCCGACATCGGTCTTACAGTCGAGCTGTCGCCGACCACTCTGGTCACGCTGATTGTTCTGGGCGTCCTTGCAGTGGCCATTGCGCCGCTGTTCACTGTGCGGCGGATGCGCCGCATGGATCTACCGGGGACTCTCCGGGTGATGGAGTAGTGAGTATTCCGTGGGTGCCCGTTGTCTCGGGCACCCACGGCAGGTCTCAGACCGTTCTTGCGTACACAGCGCCGGTATCCCGGCCGCATGTACGCAAGAACGGGGAGTGGTGGTCCTAGGCCTTGATTGCCTTGATGATTGCCGAGTGCATGCTCGCGGCGACTGTGTGGGTCGATTCGATCGACACGTTGTCGAATCCTGCGCTAATCAGGCCTGCTTCGTATTCGGCGAACTCGAGTGCGCCGGCGATACAGCCAACCCAGCTCCCTCTTCCCAGTTTCTCTGCCTCAGTCAGGTCATTGGCGGCGACAACGTCGGCAATACCGAGCCGGCCACCTTGCTTGAGGACTCGGTACATCTCAGCGAATACGGCGGGTTTGTCTGCCGAGAGATTGACTACACAGTGGGAGATGACAACGTCAACGGTGGCGGCTTCCAGCGGGATGTCCTCAATGGTTCCCTTACGGATATGGAAGCTGTCAGTTATATCGATACTCGTCAATATGAACTAGGATGTGAGCATGGAACTCATACAGAGCTGCTGCGAACCGGTCCTGGTCGAGCCTATTGCCGCGGCCGAGGCAGAAGAACTGGCTGCCGGATTCAAGCTTCTGGCGGATCCAGTACGGCTCCGCATCATCAGCCTGATCGCCAACTCGTCCCCGGGGGAGATGTGTGCGTGCGATCTACCAGCCATTATTGGCAGGAGCCAGCCGACAGTGAGCCATCACCTTTCGCTACTCACCGAAGCCGGACTCTTGTCGCGGGAAAAGCGTGGCAAATGGGCATGGTTCCGGGTGGATGCCGATCGGCTAGCCGTGCTCAGTGACGCCTTGCGCAGTCCCTAAACCGAGTTCAGTAGCCCCGGTACCAAAGATCTCATTGAGAGCCACTGGGGGACGGCTCCACCGCCAACCCGAACTCATAGATCGGTTCTTCGGTGCGACCGGTTGCGTCTTCGATAGAGCATCCGACGATGCCGGTCTCGATTGCTGCAGCAATTGTCGCTTTCACCCCGGCCGGGTTATCGGCAAAACAGTTCTCGAGATCGGCCGACACAGGCAAGGCGGTGCAGGCAGCGATCGCGGCTGCATGCCCTAGGGCTGTGGTGCGGTCGACCGCACCGTCGGGTCGACCCATTGAGTGGGCAAAACCGGCGCTGGTCGTTGCCAATGCCTCGAATCCGAGATGCTCGAGCAAGCGGGAGGTGCCCACATCCCACGGGTTGGGCAGGATCAAGATCTCGCGACGCAGGTGCATATCGCGGAACGCCGCACCTTTGTCGTGGAGCGTTATGTCCACTTCAAATCGCTCCTGGTCCGCCAGTAGTCGTCAGCGGCCTCGGAGATATCCGGCAGATCCTTCAGGATCGCCGGGTCAACACTCAGTGCGGCGACGTTGGAAACGAGCTGCTCGGCCGTCGCGGCTCCGCTGATAACGGTGTCCACCCAGGGCTGGGCAAGGATCGCGGCTACCGCAATCGTGTCGGGATTGTGGTCGGGAAACGCCTCACCGAGTGTCGCCGTTGTCTTTCGGTCACGTTCGGTGAGGCGGCCGTTGGCGACGGACTCCTTGATTATCGTTCCCATCCCCGCATCGTGAGCTGCGGCCAGTGCAGATCCCGCCGAAGGCTCGAGAAGGTTCCAGGTTGCCTGCACTGTCCCGAATAGGCGGACGCCGTCGCGCTCTATGCGCATGGCCTTATCGATGGTCTTTGCCTGGTTTGGCCCGGTCGTACTCAACCCGATGGTGACCCCATCGGCGCGGATGGCGGCGAGTCGATCGAGAATCGCGATGTTGTCGAGAACGCCCGACTCGAGCGTTGCGGAATGGATCTGGTAGATGTCGACATGGCGCCCGAGGCGAGAACGACTCTCGGCGTATTGGATGTCGAGACGTTCGAGGGTGTGTTCCTTGACTTCATGGACCTCCGCGTCAACACGCCAGTCAGCAACGTATTTGTAGCCCCACTTGGACGACACCGTCACCGTCGAGTCCGTCACTCGCTGTGCGTATAGCCAGCGGCCGAGGAACTCTTCGCCCCCGCCATACGATCGAGCGGTATCGAAGTAGCGAATCCCGAGGTCGTAGGCCGCAGAGAGCACCTGGTGGGCATGGACCTCTAAGGCGAGGACGTCGGTTCTTCCGGTGAGGTCGGACTTGTGGCCCAGATTGATGTACCCGGGGCGGCCCAACGCCGCCAGACCCAGGCCGATGCGGGTCACGACGCGGCCGGTGTCCCCGAGTTGGATGGTTTCAATCATTGACATGGTTCCCGGAGCCCAGCTAAGTCGAGGTATCCCAGGAAGCTACCATCTCGGCTGGCATCGCCCGGAATGCTGTAGGTCGATCAGAGGGGCAGCGAACTCATACTGTTAGATATCAGTCACAAGGAAATTGATGAGGGCCGATTGCCCGACTGTGCCCCACCATGGATCGCGATCGAGCCAGGCGGGATCCGCGTCACTGGCGACGACTCGTTGGCGCGAGAGACCTTCGTCGGGGTGGCGCCCAATCACGTAGTGATCTCCACCTCCCTGGTGGAAATGGCCGAGACATTGCGAACCAAGGGCGAATCAAGAGTGTCGCCATTTGGTGTGTCGCACATCCTGGGGACCGGCTTTGTTCCCTTCCCTGGCACCGCCTACGAGGGTGTGCACCGAATCGGTGCGGGCGATGACATGCATCTGGCAATGCGCGGGGACCAGCTCGCAGTGGGTTTTGACAATGACTACCCATGGTTGCTTGCCAAATCACGGCAAGACCAGGAGCCGAGCACCGACCATCTCTACGACCTAATCGCGGCGAGCCTGCGCCGCGACCTTGATCGATGCGGTGGTGAGGGCATGCTGATGCTCAGCTCAGGAAAGGACTCCGTCAGTCTGGCCATTGCGCTGGCCGATCTTGCTCCCGACGTTCCGTGCTTTACCTATCGGGCCGGTGCGGACAACTTCGAGCACGAGCATGCCGCAAGGTTCTGCAAGCAACTCGGCCTGCAACATCGCACCATCGAGATGCCAACCGATCCCGCCGTTGTGAGACGTCACTTGACCGCCTTTTTTGAGAGCGCGGTCGCCCCGTCTGCCGACCACGCCATCATCCCCTTCATCATGTGTGTCGCCGAGAGCGGCGTAGCGAGCGGTGGAATCATCGATGGCGGGGGCAACGACGGCTACATGGGCTATTTCGCTTCGCAACGCCGCCGCAAGAAAAGAGTCGCCAGGATTCGAGGTCGATGGCTCGTTGAGGCAGCAGCGCGGGCAACCCGAATCGATTCAAAGGTCAACTATCTCGCCAGAAGTAGAACCCACTCTGCGATGCCCGGTCGAAACATGCGCCATCACGAGATCCAGCCGATCTACCCTGCGGGGGTTGATCCAGGCGACTACTGGTATGCCTCGACTCGGTCTCTCGCCGGAATGTCAGATGGTGACATGGCCGCGACCAGCATGATCCGACAACTCGAAGGTGCCCGCACCCCCGAGAAGGTCCGTTTGGTCGCCAGAGCAAACGGCATGGAGCCGGTGCTGCCGTATTGCGACACCGATCTGGCCCAGTACAGCTTCCATCTCCCGCTTGCGTCGCGGTATGTCGAAGAGACCCGTACTGACAAGGTTCTATTGCGGCAACTGCTCAGCGAACGGGTCGGGTATGACTCGAAGGTTGTCCCTGGTGGCTACTTCAGCTTCGAGGGAGGACCCTTCTTTGAAGCGAACGCTGCGTTTCTTCGTGAGGAAATCTTGTCTTGTGACTTGTGGGAGCCGGCGATTGCCGGCATGGTCGATAGATGGATCGAAGCCTTGCCGGGTCGGCCATTTCTCTTCCATGCTCTGCTTAGCTTGTTCATGGTGTCGGGGTGGAGAAACCACAGCCCGTTTCTGACACGGTAGGGGAGCAAGCTTTGGATACGGCACGGCCGTTGCGAATTCTGATGGTGCACAACCGCTACCGATCTGTCGGCGGCGAGGACAGATCGACCGATGCCCAGGTAGCCCTCCTGAGGAGTGCCGGTCACGAGGTTGTTTCACTCGAGGACAGCAACGATCGCGTTCTCGAGTTGGGAAAACTGCATACGGCAGTGCGGTCTGCGTGGTCGCGGGAGTCATACGGCAGGGTGCACGAGGCCCTCAATGGTCAGCGATTCGACGTGATGCACGTGCAGAATCTGTTTCCCCTGTTCTCCCCATCGATCTACTACGCCGCGCACCGGAGCGGCGTCCCAGTGGTTCAGTCGCTCCGTAACTTCAGAACTCTGTGCCCCGAAGCAATGCTCTACCGCGACGGCCGGGTGTGCACTGACTGTGTTGGCAAGTCGGTTGCCTGGCCTGCGGTCGTGCACAGCTGCTATCGGGACAGCCGCATTGGCAGCGCAGCCGTTGCGGCTACTTCCGGAGGCCATCGTTTGGCTGGTACTTGGAGACGCCGGGTGGCCCTGTACGTCACGCCATCACAGTTTGCCCGCGACATCTACGTCTCAGGGGGTTGGGACGTCAACCAGATCGAGGTGATCTCCAACTTTGTCTTTCCGGATCCGGGTGTAGGTACCGGGGATGGCGAGTTCGCCCTGTATGCGGGTCGGTTGGCACCGCCGAAAGGTATCGACACGTTGCTCGAAGCGTGGCGGGTGGGCGGAATCGAGTTCCCGCTGCGCATCATCGGTGAGGGGCCGCTGCGGCCGGATATCGAAGCTGCCGCACGCACCAATCCGTTGATCAAATATTTCGGCGTGGTTGATGCCGCCGGGGTGGCGGATCTTATGGGTCGGGCAACGCTGGTGGTAGCCCCGACTCGCGGAATCGAGACGTTTGGTCGTGTCGCCGCTGAAGCCATGGCGAGGGGCACGCCGGCGGTTGTTGCCAACCACGGTGGGCTGAGTGAGATAGTCACCGACGGCCATAGTGGATACCACTTCCCGCCAGGCGATGCTGCAGCGCTGGTCGATCGGGTGCGGACCCTTCTCGATGATCGGGAGCGTCTTGCTGCGATGCGACATGCGGCCCGTGAGGAGTTTCTGGTGCGCTTCAGAGGCGAGCGCATTCTCCCGAGATGGGTTGACCTCTATCGAGGTGTTGCTGCGGGTGCGGAGCGATAGAGCGCGTGGACTAGCGCGGCTCGTTGTCGGTGGAATCGTATTGCGGGCGAATGGCGATCAGTTGCGCAACGAAGCGGACAACCGATTCGCTCAGCTTGCCGATGGCTCTGGCGAAAGCCTCGGTGGTGCCAGCAGTAGCTGCTCCCAGCAGGAGTATTGGCGACAGTGCCCAAGCCAGTTTGGCCAGGACCCTTTCCCGTTTTGCGCCGAGCAACTCGTTGATCTGGAGGAACACGGCTGCTGTTGCGAGATTGGCGATGATGGTGACGGCTACTAGGCCCTCCACCTCATAGGCGGAGGGGACTAATCGGGACATCGGATTCAGTTGCCAAGACCAGCCGGCGATTGCCATATAGCCGACACCGCCAACTGCGACAGCCCTCATGAACACCCTGCTGGCATGGCGGGCTGTGGCGAGGTCACGGTTCATCGCTGCCTTCATTGTGCGGGGAGCAAGCACGGCGGTTAGACCTGTGGCCAACACGAGAATCGGCTGAGCAACCACCCGCGCCGCCTCGGCGAAACCGAGCGCCTCTGCGCTGGCGAGGCGGGTGATGATTGTGGCAGCGACGAAGCCGGCCAGCGAAGGGGCAGCGGCCTGCAGCACCAGCCATCGACCCCGTCGCGCCAGCTGTCCGAGGTGCAGTCTCGCTTCCTCCGGGACTTGGCGGTGGAGGCCCAAGGTGGCAAACCATCCAAACGACAGCGAAGCCAGGTTTGCAACTGCCAGAGCACCAAATGGGATCCAGGGGATCGGCACATCGGCCGCCATCATGGTGAGGATGGCGATACCAGCTGCACCAAACTGGACTATCGACACCCATGCCGCCAACCAAGACTTTTCCCCGATATGGAGCATCCTTCTCAGGTGGTCCTGCAGCGGCGAGAGGGCGGCGGCAATGACTGTCGTGATCGTGAACGGTGCGATCACATCCGCAGTGGTGAGTGATGAAGAGACCAGAGCGGCCAGCCCCACGCTGGCTGCTCCGAGCAGGGCGGGTCCGATACCCAGGGCGATGGTGCGGCGGATGACGGGGATGCGATGTTCGACGGCGAAACCGACCGTATCGACTTCGCTTGGCGTGAACACGAGGTTGCGGGGGAGGACTGTGGCCATCATGAACGTTGTGAAGTAGATGGCGTAGATGCCGCGCTCGGTGCCCTCAAGCAGATTGACTGCGGCGAGACCTACTACGAACGTGGCAAGTGAGGCGAAGGAAGCGTCGATGATGCCGGCAGGGAGCTGCCTGGCCAGGCTTCTTGTGTTGTTCACGAGTGCCCCGTCGTATCGTGCCCTGGTCCGCTGCCACCGGAGTGCCGGAGAAGGCAACCTAGCACCGCAACCCCACGGTCTTGCAGGCGGCGACACCATGGCGAGCTAGTCGATAACCTCATATGATCATGCTGCTCGCAAACATTGTCACATCGTCAAACAAGGTTGCCTCTGTTGCTGCCCGCAACGAGAAGATCGAGATCCTTGCCGCAGCCATCGAGTCCTTGGAAGGGGCGGAGCTGGCGTTGGCCGTTTCGTATCTTTCGGGTGTGGTCCCGCAGGGATCGTTTGGAGTGGGATATGCCTCCCTGCGTGACCTTCCTCCCGCCGCAGCGACACCGAGTCTGACCATCGCCAAGATGGACGAAGTCTTCACTGCAATAGCAGCCATCTCTGGCGCCGGATCGGCCGAAGCCCGGCGAGTCGACCTCGATCGCATGTTCTCCGTGGCTACCGCCGAGGAGCAGGCCTTCCTTGTTGCCCTGCTTGTGGACGGTCTTCGCCAAGGTGCCAGCGAACGATTGATGATGGATGCCGTGGCTAAGGCGTTTGGTGTGTCTGCGGTATCGGTACGCCGCGCCACCATGTTCACCGGTGGCCTGGCCGAGGTGGCGCTAGCGGCAGCCAGCGAGGGGAAGGATGCAGTCGCTTCGTTTGGGCTGCGGCTATTTCGGCCGGTGCTGCCCATGCTGGCCAAATCGGCGGCTGGAATCGAAGCTGGGCTGGACAAGCTGGGCGAGGCCGTAGTCGAGAGGAAGCTCGATGGCGCCCGCATCCAGGTCCACATCGCAGAGGGTCGGGTGGCGGTTTACACCCGCAATCTCAACGATGTGACGGATCGTGTTCCCGAACTGGTGGCGGCGCTCAGTGGGTGCAATGTCGAGTCAGCAGTCTTCGATGGGGAGGCGATCGCCATTGACGACGATGGCCGCCCCCATCCGTTTCAAGTGACGATGGGCCGCTTCGGCAGCGCCACCACGTCAGATGGCATTGAACTGTCGCCATTCTTGTTCGATGTACTCCACCTCAATGGGGCCGATGTCCTCGACGAATCGACAAGTGCCCGACTCGAATTGCTCGATCGTGTCGTGCCCAGCCAGTACCGGATACCCCGCATCATCACTGCCGATGTCGCTGCGGCGACCGCCTTCTTTGAAGACACAATCGCGGCAGGACACGAGGGTGTGATGGTGAAGGCGCTGGATACTCCGTACCAGGCCGGCCGTCGCGGCCCCGGGTGGCTCAAGGTGAAGCCGGTGCACACCCTGGATCTGGTGGTGCTTGCCATCGAGTGGGGGTCGGGCCGACGGCAGGGTTGGCTGAGCAATATCCATCTGGGTGCCCGCAGTGACGACGGTAGTTTTGTGATGCTCGGCAAGACCTTCAAGGGGATGACGGACGAGATCCTGGAATGGCAGACGAAGCGGTTCCTCGAGCTCGAAACTCATCGCCAAGGGCGTGTCGTTCACGTGAGACCGGAGCAGGTTGTCGAGATTGCGATCGACGGTGTTCAGGCGAGTTCCCGTTATCCCGGAGGCATGGCGTTGCGGTTTGCTCGGGTCAAGGGCTACCGGGACGACAAGTCGGCCGAGGAGGCCGACACGATCGATGCGGTCCGGGCAGTATTCGAGGGTCGTGGCTAGCTGGGCAGCGGAAGGCCGCATCAGGAATTGGTGACCAACGAACCATTTCTTTCATAGGGACCGTGGTTCGCCTGGAGTCGGTTGTGACCCGATACGCTGGTATGGGCACCGTTAGGTAGCACTCGGCAACACGGAGGATTTGGGGATGACCAGCACTGGAAGCGTTCTGATTGTCGGAGCCAGTCGTGGGATTGGTCTGGAACTTGCCCGCCAATACGCCGAAGGGAATTGGGCCGTGCATGCGACCACACGTTCGCCGGAAGACCCGGGGGCGCTCGCTCAGATCGAAGGTGCGGTCCAGATACATCCTCTTGATGTTCGGAACAAAGACCAGATTGCGGCTCTGGTCGAAGCGTTGCCCGAACGTGGTCTGAACGTGGTCGTCCATAACGCTGGAGTCAATAGCGGCCATAGCCGCGAAGAGATCATGGCAATCAACGCCAGGGCCCCGATTTCCGTGGTTCAGACACTCCTGGAGGGCGACCGGCTTGCCAACCAGGTGCGGGTGGTGTTGGTGACGTCTCAGATGGGAGCGCGGCGGGGTCGCACCGACAGCCTCGGAGACTACGGAGATTCGAAGGCCGCGTTGAACGACGAATTCCGGCTGCGGGCTCCGGCGTGGAAGTTGGCCGGCGTGGTTGGCATCGTCATGCATCCCGGCTGGGTGCAGACCGATATGGGGGGACGTGGTGCGATGCTTTCCGTGAAGGAGAGTGTCGCTGGAATCCGGCGGGTCATTACCGGCTTGTCGTCGGCAGATCATGGCCGTTTCTACTCATGGGACGGTAGTGAGCATCCCTGGTAGGACTATGAGCCGCTCTGGATGAGATTGACGCAGTTTTCCTGTTCTCCCAACATGCAATCACCGATAGTCACTGTCCAGTGGTCACCGTTGGTGGGCCTGTAAGACACGTTGCAGACCTGTTGTGAATGAGGTCTCGGGGTCGCCTACGTCGTCGCTGTCGAAGCTGCCGCCCCATTCACAGAATCGTAAGGTCAAACCGTCAACCGAGCGGGTGAGCTGCCGGTAGCTTGGTGGGGTGCCATTTCGAATCGCCATCGTTCTTGCTCTCATAGCCGTCGCCTGTTCGGGCGAAACCACCGAGCCTGCGCCAACGACCGTCGCTTCGACACCTGCAATCGGTGAGCAGCTCGACAGCGATGGTGGTGAGATCCCGCCTGCTCCACAAGCCCCTACTGGTTCGCTCAGTGACGACACCATTGCTGCCATCGACGTGGTTTGGGGTGCCTTCACCGGTGAGGTGGACCCTGCAACCGTCGAGGTGTTGGGCGCTAGCAACGACGCCAGGCTGGGGTGGTTGCTCAGCGATATTCTCCGCTTCTTCCAGGGTGGGACGGTTGGCGATGCGGCGGCCGTAGCCTTTACCGAGCTGACCGGCGTGGCGATTCCCGGTGGCGGGGATGTGTCGCAGTGGCGGCGAGTCACCGACCTGATGATCGCATGGGATCTTGAAGCGCCACCGGGCTACGTCGACTACAAAGAACGCCTGTTCACCCTGGTGGATGTGGGATGGCAACCCTTCTTCGACGATATCGGAGCAGATGTCGACTGGCGTCTGGTGAGTTGGGGTGGTGTGCTCATTGACAACCGGCGGCTCGGAGATTCCGACCCGTGTTTGCGAGGCTGTATCCCTGCTCTTGATGACCCGGCGGTCACGTCTGCTGACGGTGGAGGTTGGTATCCGGACGCTGCTGTGGTCTTTGGAGTGACTGTTGGCGGTGAGACGAGGGCCTATCCCAAGAACATTATGGAAGTCCATGAGATGGTCAATGACACGCTGGGCGGGCGCCGCATTGGAATGCCGTACTGCACATTGTGCGGCTCGGCCCAAGCCTTCTTCACCGATGTGGTTCCGGAAGGGTTCTCAACCCTCGTGTTGCGGACTTCTGGCCTCCTGGCTCGTTCCAACAAGGTGATGTACGACCTGGAGAACGAATCCATGTTTGATACTTTCCTAGGTGTCGCCCTTACCGGCCCGCTGCGTGAGGCGGGTCTTGTACTCGAACCTGTGACCGTTGTGACCACGACATGGGGCGAGTGGAAAGCAGCGCACCCGGAGACAACGATTGTTGCCCAAGATGGCGGTATAGGTCGTTCATATCCGGTCGATCCGTTGCGCGGTCGTGACAACAACGGCCCCGTCTTCCCAGTTGGCGATGTTGATCCTCGGCTTCCTGTTCAGGAGCCAGTCGTCGGTGTGGTTGGCGGCGACGGGGCGGTGGTTGCCTTTCCGGCTGCGGCTGCTCGTCTTGCGATAGACGAAGGCGTGGCTGTGATTACCTATGGCATTGAACTCCGTCTTGACGGTGGGGGCTTGCGGGCGTTTGACGCCGCCGGCGCCGAACTACCCACCCACGAATCCTTCTGGTTTGCGTGGAGTCAATTCCAGCCCACGACCATCGTCTGGCAGCCCTAACTGCAGACGAAGGCGTCGATCCGTGACCGGAGTCAGGTCGTGTCGAGGCTGAGGGTCGCGGCATGCTGAGCGACGACCCGAACCTCCGCGGCGGGGAGTCCTGCCTGTGTTACGAAGAAAACTCGAGGATTGACACACAAGCGCTGTCGAGATCGCCGTTGAGGCCGTAGCAATCACTAACGTTCACCGTCCAGTTTCCGTCGTCAGCGTTCCACACGACCGCGCGGAATGTGCCTTCTTCGGAACTGAACGACGACTCGAAGCGGTTGTCGCTACCGAAGTCGAGGCGATCGTCGAAGAAGGAGACAAGCTGCTCGAAGGAGCTGCCGGGATAGGTGAGCGATACAGTGATGTCCTCTCCAGTGCTGAAGGTACTGACGACTTCACCGCCGTCGGGTACCGGAGTTTGCAGCCCGTCTGGGACCTCACCGCCGCCGAAGGTCATGGTCTCGCCATCTTCACCCTCGACAGTGATGGCGAACTCATCATCGTCACCGCCACCGGTGATGCTGATGTCCTCGCCATCTTCACCCGTGACGCTGATGTTGAAGTCGCCATCGTCGGTATTGATATCGATATCGCCGATGTCTTCGCTGCTGTTCTCCAGAATCTGCTCGAGGAGTGCGTCTTCGGCGGACTTACCGCCGCAGGCTGCCGCCAGCAGTGTCAGCGCAACCAGGACAATTGCGATTCTTGTGTTTTTCATTCGACCATTCCTTTTTCCCCCGCGGACTCGGCTGTCTGGACTACACGACCGAGATGTCACGTCCAAGATACGCTTTTCTTCGGTGCGGTGGTGGCAATGCTGGTCCCGGGTTTTGGGCTCAAGTCACTTGTTCCCGTTCCCCGAGGCCGGTCCGGGGTGGATAACGGCAGTAGCAGGGAGATGCCCCACGTTTGGATCGATGCCAGGATGCCCATCATCTTTGCGGCTGTTGGGGGACTGGAACTGGTATCTGCCGCGGTGGCTGCATTGGCTGCCGGAGATCCATATCGAGGGTCAGGCAGACGATGTCATCGTGGAGATCGATCTCACCGACGAGGTTCCGGTGCCCGAGTTGGTCTAGGTGCCAGCATTGAAGTCGAGCCTTTCTTGCCACGGCAGGGAAGGCTCGAATTGATGGCCCGTATCCGCAATCCCCAATGTTGGGTACGATCGGTGCTGGAGGCACGATGTCGGCCATATCTCTCGAAGATGTAAGAGTGGTTCGAGATGGCAACACCATCTTGGACATCGACTACCTGGAAATCCCGGACGGGGAGTTCCTAGTGGCGCTCGGCCCATCGGGTGCAGGCAAATCAACTTTGTTGCGGGCCATAGCTGGGCTGGACACGATCCAGGGTGGAAGCATCCGTTTCGGCGGTGTCGATATGAGTGACGTCGTGACCGCCGAGCGGGGGGTCGCGATGGTCTTCCAAGACCAGGCTTTGTACCCGTTCCTCGACGTGAGGGGCAACGTGGGTTTTCCCCTCAAGCTGCGCAAGACCCCGCCACAGGAGGTTGCCAGCCGAGTCGAGGCCGAGGCCCGGGTGCTCGAGATTGCGCACCTTCTCGCCAGGAAGCCAGCAGAGCTTGGTGCCGGTCACCAGCAACTAGTGCAGGCGGCGCGCGCCCTTGTTCGTGTCCCTGAGGTATTCCTAATGGACGAGCCCCTCGCCCGCCTCGATGCCCATTTGCGGGTACAGATGCGCCAAGAATTCCGTTTGTTGCAGCAGGGCTACGGAGTGACAACAGTCTTCGTAACGAATGATCAGCAAGAAGCAATGGTGATGGCCGACCGGATCGTGGTGCTGCGGCAAGGCGCGATTCAGCAGATCGCACCACCGATGGATCTATACCGATGGCCACAGACGAAGTTTGTGGCCGGGTTCATTGGCTCGATGGGGTTTGTCCCCGCCACGGTGTCGAGCGAGGGGACGGGCTTTTTCGTGTCAATGGGCGAGTTTCGGCTGCGGGCGTGGACACCCAGTCTGGCCAGCGCCGTCGCCGGTGAGGTCGAAGTAGGGATTAGGCCCGAGGACGTTGTTGCCGATGCTGGTGGGGTTTCTGTTCGCTGCGGTCGCGGATACTTCGCCGGCAGCCACGGCATCGTTGATATCGAGATCGCTCCCGGTCACACTGTCGAAATGCGCACCGATGGTGCGGCACCACCGCCCGGAACCTCGATCCGGATACGACTGCGCCGTCTCCATATCTTCGATCCCAGAACCGGATTGGTCCTGGGCCGCATCGAAGACTGCGCAGGCTAGGCGGCGACCGTGGGAAGCGGAAGCACGGGCGCGACTGCGCCGCCTCGATCAGGAGACGGCGCGGGTCAACGCTCAGGCGTGGTCCGTCGAGTTCTGCGCAGCAGAAGTCGCAAGCTGCGCTTTGCGCAGCCGGAGACGGCACAGCCGAAGAGTTCCTAGTGAGCTAGTTGTTCTTGGGTTCGTCCCGCTTGATGATACGAGCGGCTGACTTCCGAGCTTCAACGACGGTGGCCTTCTGGGTCAGCGTGACTGTTTTTGCTCCGGGAATTGCTTCCTCGCCACCACGCATGTGCTTGGCAATCTGTTCTTGCACCTTGCCCTTGGCAGCTGCGCCGGTGTACACGTTGTCGCCCTTGGCGTTCAGAATCTTGTACACGGCTGCCTTGTCGTCTGCGAGCTCGGCAACAGTTGTCTTATTGAGATTGCCGGCTTTCTTGCCTGCCATTGGTGGCTCCTTAGTTGCATCGGCGGATCAGTGTTTGCCCGCCTGGGAGCCAAGTTACACGGCACTCATTGAGATCATGCGGCAATTTCCGGTTACATCGCCGATTTAGATCGTGAAGCTTTCGCCCCAATCCAGGGTCACAACCTCGATATCAGCTTCAGCGAGCACATGTTTGGCGACCCCGTTGATCCAGCCGCGCCCGCTCTCAGAGAGGTAGAAGTCATGCACCGGGATCGCTTGCTGCGGGGCGAGCTTTCTGGCGAATTCCAGGGTCTTTGTGGTCGAACCCCACGGTGTGAGCAGGCCGAGGGCGAGCACGGGTGCGGTCCGAGTCGGGCCGTAGCTGTCACCAGGGTGGGTAATGACACCGTCGATTGTCCATGCCCGGTTTGGCGGAGCCGTTCCCATCGGGGTTGTCTCGTGGAGCACATCTTCAGCGCTGGTTCCTATGGGGATGTCGGCGGCTACCTCGATGTCGTGCTCCGAGAGCACGGCTGCTACGGCATCGTTGCCATACACGGTGACATCGTCACCACGATCGAGGACCCATTTCAGGAAGTCGGGGCTGACATGATCGCCATGCTCATGGGTGACAAGCACCCGCTGGATGTCGCCGAGTTCATTGAGATCGATGAGGTCGCTCTCGAAGGTGTGGAATCCCGGATCAAATAGGGTGGCTCCGTCGTCTGTGGTGACGACGAGACACGAGTCGGTGAGGCGTTTGATAGTGGTCATATTTCGATCGTAGTGGCTGGCACCGGTCCGTGGGCGTTGATCCGGTCCGTTGGGCCGGGGCGCGGCTTGTCGTGCGGTTGCCTCGCTCCTGACGCCTCAGTCGTCGGGCACGAACCATCCGAGGATGGCACTGACTACCGAGATCACGATCGCTCCGAGCAGCGCCGCCCAGAAGTCCGAGATCGACAGAGCGTCGGTCCATGCCGCGGTAATCCCCAACATCGCGGCATTGATCACCAGAGCGAACAAGCCGAGGCTGAGGATGATCACGGGGAATGAGAGCGCTTTGAGGATTGGCTTGATGAAAGTGTTGACCAGTCCAAATACCAGTGCGACGAGCAGAATCGTCGGAATATCACCG
>RCNF010000147.1_pt1 | contig 32058 bp, 24 predicted proteins | sample 2041311 | NCBI WGS metagenome assembly RCNF01 (sample SAMN09708228, study PRJNA481090) | Marine sediment metagenome, whole genome shotgun sequencing project. | biome: marine sediment; feature: ocean; material: sediment; isolation source: Sewage treatment plant 2 marine sediment (STP2) ...
TTTCTGACATCGTTTGCTCTGGCGCTTCTGTGGGTGATTTGAGTCCATTCCATTTAAAGGGGGCGTTAAGACCTGCGGACACCGTTACCGTATGGGTGATACGTTTTCGCTCAAAATAACCGATAAAGTATTGTATATTCAACACCTTGATCTCTCTCGCTACGATTCAACTAATTTATTTAGGTTAAAATAACGCGGTTGAGACTATTTTATAATACTTTGCATCATAGATTGTATATACAGGATTGGTAGTGAATAAAGTTGATTTAATCATGGCGCATCAGCAGGCACTGAGTGCGTGTCGATTATGCCCGGAAATGGTTCCTCCTGTTATTCTGGGGCAACCGGTACTTTCAGAAATCTTACTGGTAGGCCAGGCGCCGGGCGATAGAGAAGGTGGTTTGGGGCGGCCATTTGCATGGACTGCTGGCAAAACCATGTTTAAATGGTTTGAGTCAATTGGTGTTGCAGAGCAAGATTTCAGACAGCAGGTTTATATGTCAGCAGTGTGCCGTTGTTTTCCCGGAAAAAATCCGAAAGGTGGTGACCGTGTGCCGGATAAAAAAGAAATAGAAACCTGCTCGCAGTGGTTAAATAAAGAAATTGAGCTATTGCAACCTAAGTTAATTATTCCTGTAGGTAAACTGGCTATCTCACAATATTTAACGGTGAATAAACTGGTTGATGTGATTGGTGAAAAAATACAGCAGAATATCAATGGTCTTGATGTCGATATGATTCCATTGCCGCACCCGTCGGGAGCGTCAACCTGGCACCGCATGTCACCGGGAAAAGAATTACTGGCGCAGGCGCTGGAATTGTTAGCGTTACATGAAAGCTGGAAAAAGCTTAAATAAATATTCACCATAGAGGCACAGAGAGCACAGAGTAAAAATTTATTGATTGTTTATAGAGCCGCAGGCGCTATACAATAAAAACCTCTGTGCCTCTGTGGTGAAAAGTTTTTAGTGGTGCCAGTGTGTGCCTTTAGTCGATCTGCTTTGGCTGCCCGGTATGTCATAGGGTTCCTGAGTCAGTAATTGTGAAATTACGTCTGCTGGCATGGGTTTACCAAACAGAAATCCCTGCGCTTCGTTGCAGTCTATTTCACGCAGATAATCCAGTTGTGCCTGGCTTTCAACACCTTCTGCGATGACATTTAAATTCAGTCCCCTGGCCATCGCGACAATGGTATTGATGATGGTGTTGTCGCCTTTATTGATGCGATTTTCTTTGAGGAAGGTGCGGTCTATTTTTAGCGTTTGAATCGGTAATTTGTGAAGATAGCTGAGTGATGAGTAACCGGTGCCGAAGTCATCAATAGCAATAGCGATAAGATGATTACTTAGTTTTTTGAGTTTGCGAATGATGCTATCCATGTCATCCATAATGGCGTTTTCTGTTATCTCAAGTTCTATGTTTTGTCCCGGTATGTCATTATCTTTTAAGATATTGAGGATAATATTGACAATATCGTCTTCCATTAATTGACGAGCAGAAATATTTATCGACATTCTTATTTCGGGCAGGCCGGCCATTCGCCAGCGACTGAGTTGTGCGCAGGCAGTTTTTATAACCCATATACCGATATCAACAATTAAGCCGCTTTCTTCAGCAAAAGGTATAAAATCAGCAGGTGATACCGTGCCGTGTTCCGGGTGTTGCCAGCGTAATAGTGCTTCAACGCCGACAATTTCACCCGTGCGTAAATTGATCTGTGGTTGATAAACCAGGTTAAATTCGTCGTTATCCAGTGCTTTGTGAATGCCTGTATCTAATGAAAGGTTTTCAAAATAGGGAACATTCATTTCATTGGAATAAAACTGGTAACCATTTTTGCCCTGACCTTTGACATGGTACATGGCAATATCAGCATGTTTGATCAGGCTCTCAATACTGGTTCCGTCTTGCGGGTATATGGCGATGCCGATGCTGGCGCTGACATATAACTCGTGACCATCAATGGTAAAAGGTTGCTTTAGTGTGTCGGTGATTTTACCGGCAAGTTTGCTGGCGTCTTCGCGTCCATGGTGAAGTTTAGGTAGCATCAGGGTGAATTCATCACCGCCGAATCGCGCTAACGTGTCGCCGGCACGTATGCACTCTTTTAATCGCATGCTTACCTGTTGCAATAACTCGTCACCAACCATATGTCCCAGGCTATCATTGATGTTTTTAAAGCGGTCAAGGTCGAGGAACATGACGGCAAGGCTTTCCTCTTCACGTATGGCCTGATTAATGGCCAGGCTCAGTCGGTCACGCAATAGTGCTCGATTTGGTAGCCTGGTTAACAGATCATGGTAGGTCTGGAAGTTAATCGTCTCTTCAGCAATTTTACGTTCGGTAACATCACGGGCAACGCCATAGGTGCCAGTGTAGTCGCTGTTGTGTTGACTGCTTCCGGAATACATGCCCATTGCGCAAAGTTCAATCGGTAATGTGCGGTTAGCAAAGTGACGGGAGCTGCCATCATCTTTGCATTTCAGCCGTAGTTCGATATTTTTAGAGGCGCGTTTGCTGATGCGGCGTTCATTAAAGACATATTTTGCCTGTTGCATGTCATCGTGGTGTACCAGGAAGGAGTAATGTTTTCCCACAATTTCTTCTTTGCTGAAACCTAACAGGCTATCAATACGTTCATTAATAAAAGTGAAGTGGCCTTCCTGGTCCAGAATGTAAATAATATCAGGAGAGGTGTTTACCATATAACGATGCAGGCGTTCAGATTCTGATAGTTGTTTTTGTATGAATTTATTTTGTTTTTGCAGGCGTTTTTCTTTTAATGCATTATTGATAGTAATGATTAATTCATCGGTGGCATAGGGTTTGCGTAAGAAGTTATATGCGCCCTGTGCGCAGGCATTTTTTGCTGCTTCAAACGAGGTTTCGCCACTGACGATAATGACTGAGGTGTCGATTTGCATGTTGTTAATATGGGCCATTACATCGTTCCCGTCGACATATGGCATGTGTAAATCCAGCAGCACCAGATCATAGTTGTTCTGCTCAAGTTGACAGATGGCTTCCTGCCCACCGATAGCGGTGTTCGGATTAAATCCTCTGATGGCAAGTAACTCTTTTAAACTTTTAAGGATGATGGGGTCGTCGTCGACGATCAGAATTTTCTGCTCATTTATGCTCATATGCTCATTTTTTTTCACTCTAGTGTTGTAAAAGTCGCCAAACTTTTACATTATTATTATAATTATCACGTTCCAGAGTTCGTGTTTTTTATCATTTATATTTTTAATCACTTGGGGAACAGGATATAAAATCCGGTGCCCTTGTCACTGCTTCTGCAGCTGATCGATCCATGCAGTTCATTGACCAGGTTTTTGACAATTGTCAGTCCCAGTCCAGCGTGACCACTACCCTTGGTGGAGACCATTGGTGAAAATAACTGCGAAAGGGTCTCAGTATCCATGCCTGGTCCATCGTCGGCAACAGAGAGTTCAATATGCTCTTTGCCGTCAACATTTACATGATCTTGAGTGTAGACCATTAGTGTGCCGTTTGCAGGAAGTGCTTCAACGGCATTTTTAATTAAGTTGGTGTAGATCTGCTTGAGGGCATTGGTGTTGCTTCGCAGGGTGTGAATTCGCTCATCCAGATCGGGTGTAGGCTTCATCAGGGCTATTATAATTGCAGTGTTTTGCAATTGATCTGGCAACATTCGCGCAATACAGTGAGTGCTGCCAGTGTTGTTTGAGAAATTCAGTGCGTTCAACATTTGTACGTGAAAAAAACTGTTGTACCGTTGCAGTGATGGCGATGCTCTTTATAGTGTTAATGCCGAGTTGTTGAAGTGATAGCTCAGCGGATTGTTCAGTATAGTGTTCAGCTTCGGCTTGCTGGTGACCATTGCTGGATTTTTTAAGGCATTGATTGTTATGACATGCGGAAAAAACACGGGTGTATAAGCCGGGGTCCTGACGCAGGGTGGCAGCCAGACCACAGAAAAACAGGTTTTCATCATGACAAATATTGAGTAATTGAAGCAAAACATGCGGCAAACTTGGGAGTTTATCTACATCTGTTTTTGCAGAATTGTTGTGGCTTTTTTATTCATCTTTTTATAACATTTAGTAGCATTTTTTGTAACATAGGCGGCGATGCATTGCGCTAATCAAAACATGCTTGATATTCGCTACCTGCATTGCCGAAAGGTAATCGAATTGATAAAATATGTATTATGAATATATGGCTAAGCAACAAACATGCAAAAAATAATTTATAATTTAAATTCAACGGCTTAAGAATACCGCTGTTTTTTGATGATTTCAAAGTGTAAAGAAAACAAACAGGGGGAATGCTTTAAAATCTTGCTCTGAATATTTTTGAATTTTAGCGGTTTATACATTTAATTGATAGTTAAAGTCGCTGAGTTTTAATATACACATACGTGTGCGGACAGGTGTAACGGTCGATTTTTTCATCCTTATTTGTTTGACTGTTTTTGCTCGAAAACAGTTAAATATAGTTGCAAGTAGCATTTAAAGCCTGATTTGAAGAAAAATTAGCAGTTTAGTAGTAACATCGTTTACATATTTTTGATTTATATAGTTTTTTTAATTATGGCTGGCAGTGACAGTTGAAACTTCATATAAGTAAACAAGGTGCGACCTTTCTTTCGGGTTTTGGTAGAAACTTAAGTTGAGCGTTTCCAGCTGACTCCATTCGATGCTCACGCTATATTGCCTTAGTTTCATTTACAGCAACTGGTTTAGAAAATAGTAGAAGCCATGTACTTATCCGCTACAGCGAGTGCTTAAGAAAAATATGTGATCCCATTACCCCGCATTTAGTTATTAATTTCATTCTTAAAATCAGTGTGATAGAGTCTGTTCAATATTCATGAACGAATTACGTTAAGGCATTAGAGGGTCGTTTGATGGAGAAAAAACAGATTTTGCAACAGGCTTTAATGCAGTTAAATGCTTTTGTCTGCAAGCAGAGAAGGCCGGATGCCAGTGAAAATGTATTTTTTTTGTCAGAACATGCTTCAGAAACAGGTGATGCTGTAACCCTGGAGAGTAGTGATTTCGAGCAGTCTCTTACTGTTGTGGTGCAAACATGGACACCGCAAAAAGACATCAATGTGTTGATTTCCCAAATTAAATCAATGCCGGCGAAAGCAATATTATTCGCCGATTTTGTCAACCCGGTGATGGCGGAAAAGTTTCGTCAGCGTTCAATCGCATTTGTTGATTGCGCAGGTAATTTATCGATTAAAAGCAAACGGCTTAATCTGTATGTTAAAGGTAAAAAGCCAGCCCGGTTACGTAGTAAGCGTGTGCGTGGCAGAGCCTTTAATGCGGCAGGTTTGAAGTTGATATTTGCTGTTTTTAATCAGCCGCTATTTCTTCATGCTTCTTATCGTGATATTTCTAATAAGATAAATATTGCATTGGGTAGTGTTGGTCCTGTAATTGACGACCTGTACGCCTCGGGTTATATACTTGATGACGGCGAGCGACGGCTGATCAATAAAAAGCGTTTGTTTGAGCGTTGGGTCGATGGTTACCTGGAAAGGTTACGGCCCAAACAAATTCTGGCGTGTTATAGCTGTGAAAATAAAAGCTGGTGGAGCAAAGCGGATCCGGGCAAATTCCAGGGCTTATGGGGCGGAGAAGTTGCTATCGCAAAATCAACACCCTTTATGATGCCGGAAACGATTAGCCTGTATTTTTCATCAGAGGTGAAGCAAAAGGAGTTTGCAGAGTTTTATGGATTACAAGAAGATGATGAGGGTGAAATCTGTGTGTATAAAAGTTTCTGGTCACCAAGTTATGCAGGCGATAATAACATCGATGGTATCAACCCAATGATAATTTACGCTGATATTGTTGATTCAATTAATCCAGGAAGCTGGGATGTAGCTAAAACATTTTATGGTGAAGCAGTGGCGCAATTACTGCAAGATTAGAAATTGCTTAAAATAAGGTGGTTTTAAAAAGGCTGAAGGGCTGAAATCGGCCACTGGCGCTAGTTCAAAAACAATTCACCACAGAGGCACAGCGGGCACAGAGGAAGAACTTTATTGTTTTTCTCTGTGTTCTCTGTGCCTCTGTGGTGAACAATGCTTATAATTTTTTTGACTGTACGAATTGTCTCGTTTGTGCTCTGTCAGCTTTGTTGGAACACATCGCCAATTTGCTAGGTCAATTGATATTTATCTTTCAAATAGGCAAGCACATCATCCTGTCGACCTTTAAAAACAACGCGGTTCTGTTTTTTGCCAAGTTGAAAGTCATACATAGGGTCGTAGTAGTCAACCAGTAATACTTTTATCCATTCTTTATGATGTTCTGCATTAGCGGTTGATTGTTGTCGTTCAATTGCATCCGTAAGTATTTTTTTAAGCTCTTTATAACGAACCCCGCCCAGGCGTCGTTGTATTTTATCTACAGATGTATGCAATTGTTCAGCCCAGGTGTTATATCCCGGTCCTTCACCATAATGAGCCTGGTGTTCAGCCAGGGCTTCAATAATGTATTCCTGATAGGTTATATTGATTCTTTCTTCAAGACTTACTTCCAGCAGAATAATCGGAGACTGTTTCATTTTATTGAACAGCACATCAGGGATTCCTCTGGAGCCTATGTTTGTACCTTCATCTTCAAATACTACGTGTTTGTATTTTTTGTTTCGACATTTAAGCAATTCAATTGATAGTCTGTTTTCAATATCAATTTGTGAAGGTTGGGGTGTGGCGTGTTTGCCAAATACGGAACCACGATGATGGTAGATACCTTCAAGGTCGATTTGTTGTTTTAATTTTTTTAGTAACAGGGTTTTTCCTATACCGGTTCGACCGCCAAGCATTATTGGATTTATGTGATGTGCAGACGCCTCTAATTCGTCAATTAAAAAACGACGCATGGCTTTATAGCCGCCTTTTATCCTTGGATAAATTATGCCTGTTTTTTCATAGATCCATTGCTGTGATATTTTTGAACGCATGCCGCCGCGAAAGCAATACAGTGCGCCATCAGGGTGTTTTTTAAAGAAGTTATACCAATGATTTACGCGTTCCGATTTTGTTTCTCCCTGTACTAGTTTGTGGCCCAGTTTGATTGCTTCATCCTGTCCTAGTCCCTTATATTGGATACCTATTTTTTCGCGTTCAATATCATTAATCAAAGGGAAATTTTCTGCAAAAGGAAACGCGCCCTGATTGAATTCTACAGGCGCACGAACGTCCAGCAACGCTGTGTCATTTAATAGCAAAAATCGATAATCGTCAGTCTGAGGAAGATCCATAATTAATTGAGTCGTGTGAGACTAACCATAAAATGGCAGCCTCCTGGCATAGCATATTTTATAACTATTTTTAGAAGATGGAACTATAACATGGTAGAGACTATAAAAAGGGCGCCAGAAGGTGCTATTAATACCATGTTAACTTTATGAATTAAAAATTATTTGGTGAAATTACTCAGGTTTTGACTGGCGTAAAAGAAAAAAGCAAAATCTGCACACCTGCATAACAGGCAGTGTTAAAACTATGTATAAGCTTTGAAAATGGTAAATAAAAGCGGTTATCAATTGAGTCTGAGACCAGGTATTTATGGTGGAGCTAGCAGATGAAACGTTAATTTATATATGATATTAATCAATAGATTAGCCAGAAAGCATAAGTTATACTCCAGTTTCCACATATAATGTTTTGTATTGCCAGGGGGTATCGTCAGCAGATCCATTGCGCAAAATAAAATAGCATTGCAACTGAAGGATATTTGTATTATGGATTATCATTTATTATTGGTCGATCGGACTGGACGGATCGTGCTGGTATTAAGGCATGACTAAGTCAACGGTCTATCTGCTTGATGATGAAGCGGCGTTAGTGGAGCTACATTGTGAAGTAGCGGAAATGGCTGGATTTAATGCACAAGGTTATACACGCGCCAGTCAATTTTTTGAGCATGTCGTCGAGTTTGAAACCGGGTCTGTTATGTTGCTGGACCTGCATATGCCAGAAATGGACGGCATAGAAGTAATGCGGCGACTGGCGCAAATGCCAAACCCCCCCACCCTGATTCTGATTAGTGGGCATGATGCCGGGGTACTGCGCTCCGCTGAAAAACTATGTCACGCTCATGGTCTTGAGGTTATCGCCTCTCTTAGAAAACCCGTACTAGTGGATACGTTATTGCAGTTGTTTAAGCAGCATATTCCCGATGCAAACAGGAAAAAACTAAACGATTCTCACTCGAGCGAAAGTGAACTCGAGTTAATAGAGTTGCAGCAGGCTATTCGAAACGAACAGCTTGTTTTACACTTTCAGCCTCAAATAGAGGTCGCAACGAACAAGTTGTCTGGTATTGAGGTACTGGTACGTTGGCAGCATCCAGAACAGGGACTACTCTATCCTGACCGCTTTATAAGCCTCGCAGAACAAAATGGATTGATGGATGAGCTAACTCACTGGGTGATTGACAAGACTGTAAAGCAGGAACAAATGTGGCAGGACGAAGGTTTGACGACGACCATGTCGGTTAATATATCTGCTCTGGATATCACCGGCCTGACGTTACCTGAACAACTTGCAGAACTGCTGAAAAATAACAAGCTGGCTCCCACCCGCCTTACACTGGAAATAACAGAAAGTGCGTTGATGGGTGAGCTGGTGACTTCGCTCGATATACTCACTCGTTTACGCCTGAAAGGCATCAAGTTGTCCATTGATGATTTTGGTACAGGTTACTCATCGCTGTCGCAATTGCATCGTGTGCCCTTTACCGAGCTAAAAATAGACCGAAGCTTTGTCAGTAATATGAACGAAGATAGTGAGGCGCGGGCTATCGTTAAGACCTGTATTCTGCTTGGGCATGAGCTCAGCATGCATGTTGTTGCTGAAGGAGTGGAAAGTGAAGAACATCTCGAATTGTTGAAACAGATGGGTTGCGATTTTGCACAAGGTTATTTTATAGCAAGGCCAATGCCAGGCAGTGAGTTGATGGCATGGGTTAAAACAAGAAACAGACAATGAACGCTAAAAAGGAGTCAATCTTCCCGTCCTTATTACCGAGGGGGTATTGATGCCTTAATAATTGCTAAGGCGAATGGCGACTGAACTCAATGCCAGTAAGTTAAGAATGTTTTCCAGTGTAGGGTGCGCCGTGCGCACCGTGAATATTCTTACTGGCTGGGATTTTGGTGCGCACGGCGCACCCTACTATGATACTTATTTCCCTTAACTTACTGACATTGCGACTGACCTCGTTAAAGTAGTAGAGCTTAAGGCCGGTAACACCATGATATATAAATGATATTCCGAGTGCTGAGCAAGGTTCTGGTATAGCTCAGAAGCTAGTTGATCGTTTGCATGAATTTTTGGATCAGTGGTTTCATAATTGTATAGTTCAGGGGAATAATATTTGATAATTACTTAATACTAACTATACTCTCTTAAATAAGGAGAGAGGTTATGAGTAATATTGATGGTGTAAAAGAGTTTTATGGTTTGGTAAAGAAACCGAAATTGAGTGCTAAAGAAGAACAGATAGCTGAAGCTATGTTAGCTAAAATACGTGAACAACAAAGAAGATATAGAAAAGAACAGTTATATTTCATAACGCCTGATAAATTATTAGATTTGAAAAAATCGTAATGCTTTACGCTCTACCACCATTAAGCCGCAATAGAATGCGGTTGGATAGTGGCGGAGACGATATAGATTAAACGAGCGATAATAACTGGGTCAGTGAATGGCGCTTACTTCAGGAGGCTTCTGATCGAGCCCAGTTAATTCAGGTTTGTTACAATCGTCCGTGTCTTCTCGACACACCGCTTCGCTGCTCTTCGATAACTGCTCTTTTGCAACAGCTCCTCGACAATTGCTCCTCGGCAACAGCTCCTGCGTTGCCCTAATAAGTTACATCCGTGTAACGATGCATTGTCCTACTACCGTCCATCCATGGACATATGCGTTGCCCAAACGATGCATTGCCCTGCTACCGGCCATTACGGGCAGTATCCGATGATCGCGGTAATAGAGTGACTTTAAATAGAAAGCCGAAATAAAAATTGAAATGCATGTTGGTCAAGCTAGACGTGAACGACCTAAAAAGAGCGGATCCTTATAGCTATTTCTACTGAGGTGGAGCATTTAACGCATCAATGCCGATCGGCAGTTGAATATGGATGGTAGACCCCAGTTCAATATCAGATGTCACCGCCATATTGCCCTGATGCTGTTCGGTCACAATATAATACGAAAAAGAAAGGCGCTGGCGGGCGTCAAAATCCTCAGCTGCAGATTTGCCGGTGAAAAAAGGTTCAAACAGATTCATCTGTTCTTCAGTTGTCAGTCCAAGTCCGTTGTGCTGGATTTTGATCCACAGATGGTCATAACTCATCGACAGGATAATTTTGATTGTCGGCTCGAAACCCTCACCCTCTTTTTTCAGCACCAACGCATGACAGGCATGACGAAACAGACTCAGGAAAACCTGCTGCAGTTCCGTGATATAGCAGGGCACGAAGGGCAGGTTTTTTTCGAAGTTTCGCTCAAGTTTAATTTGATTAAAAGGCAGGTCATCCGAGACAGAAATGACTTCATTGGCAAGGCTGATGGTGTTTTCCATTACATCAACAATATCAGCCATCTGCTTTTTGCCATTACGGCTTCGGGCAAAGGCCAGCAAATTACTGATAATGGTCGATACCTGCTCGCCCTTGGCAGACATATCGGTAATTATGGAATTGAGTGTTTGCGCCTGATCACTATCGAAGACCTGTTGTGGTTCACTGATACTGCGTTTGCTGATAATCCGCTGAAAACGCCTAAGGTCCATCATGATCGCCTGCAGCGGCAGATTAATGTCGTGAGCCATGGTCGATGCCAGCTCACCCATAAATGACATTTTATCATTATGAATCAACATGTTTTCAGCAGCGGTCTGCTTGGTCACGTCATCGACCAGGATAACAACCCCGGTCTCCCGCTCCTGTAACGGGTAAATAGTAATGTCGTAGTGATAGAGGCTGCGCAGGCTCTGTTTGAGATGAATAATTTTGTTATTTTCGATCGATTGCTGGACATGTTCAGGACGAACGGTCGTCTGTGGATAGGCTTCCCATAGCGTTTTGCCCAGCGCATCTTCTGATGATATTCCCGAAACCTCTTCAATCTGGTTATTCCACTGGGTGACGTGACCACTTTTATCCAGGCCCACCAGCATCAACGGCATCGACGTTAAAATATCTTTGATATAGGATTCTGAAGATCGTAATTGCTCGGCAGTAATTACATGCTGCGAGACTTCTTTCTCCAGTGTGGCCGTTCGCTCCAGAACCCGTATCTCCAGTTCATTTCGAATAGCGGTTAACTCACGGTTCACCTGGCAAATCTTGCGGCGGGCTATAAACAGATAGATGACCGCAATCGATAACAGAATCAGCAGTGTGCCACCGGTATAATTGGCCAGATGCTGCCAGTTCCTTATACCGTCTTCATCTTTAAAAATAGCAGTTGTAAATGCCAGTGCGGGGGAGCTCCGCAGTGCTAGAATCGCCAGCAGCAATGTATGTTTCATAACAAAAATATCACCCCGAAAATCAGACAAAGAAAAACACCCACAACACAATTGTACCAAAGAAAGGCGCCTACAAAACAATAACATAACGATTTTGTAGGGTTAAAGCAACAACTAGCTAAGGGTAGCCATATGTCAAAACCCTGGAAGACATTGGTATCGCTTGATGCCACCCCGTATTACCACTGCGTCTTGCGATGCGTCCGCTGTGCTTTTTTATGCATGAAATATTCAGCTTAAAGCTTTTGCTGATTTTTTGTTTATTCCATTTTCAAGCCTGTAAAAATTCTTTATTATTAATGACTTAGTTCTTAACTTACAGGTATTGGCTCTAATTATTCTGCTGAATAATCAGCATCAGTTTAACAAGAATCATCTGGTGAATTCACTGTTATAACTATAATTTATGGGCGCCTTTATCTGCCTTTTCTCGTCTGTATTTACTCTTCAAGCGATCTATAAACCCATGATATCCATCAACTCCCCGCTGCTGATGACATGACAGTAGATCATGTTAAGTATCTCCAGCTCCTTGTCGTGGAGTTCATCGGTTCCCGCCGCACAACAGTCCTCGACAAGAATTACGTTGAAACTTTCATCCGCCAGGCTGCGCACTGTTGATGAGATACACTGATCGGTAAATATACCGGTGAGCACCACATTTTTTATCCCCATGTTGTGGAGTACCAGGCGCAGGTTGGTTCCAGTGAGGGCGCTGTCGGTGGTTTTGGTGACCACGATCTCATCTTCCTGCGGTGCAAGTTCCTTAACGATCTGGGCATCCTCTCGGTCCTTCGGCAGTAGCAGGTAGTTCCAGCCCGGCTTTTTCTGGCTCAGGGAGCGATCTCTTCCATCCTCCAGCAGGCAGGCAATGCGGGCATGCAGCACATCCATGCCATGTTGCCGAAAGCTGTTCTGTAATTTGGCAGTCGCCGGGATGACGATGTCATGCATACGCTCAATAAAAGGCGCCCAGCGTGCCTGTTCCACCGGGTCAGTCGAAGGTGTCATGTAAGTGTTCTGGACATCGATACTCAGCAGCGCAGTTTCATCCGCGGATAGTAAGAGATCTGATGGCTCAGGGCTACCTTCGTAGTAAAAGGATCGGTAGTCGGTTTTCCAGTTCATATTGATATCAATTTAGCAAATTTGATCCCGTGTTTTTTTAATTAATGGCTGTCCCTGTTTATTCCTTAATGTGCTATCTCTTCCTGATGAGTTCTCGTTCGAGTTCACTGATACAGCGGCCAATAAGCCGTGACTGCATAGGTAAAAGCTCAACAAACTGAACGCCAATATACTGTTTGTTTCGTGAAGCAATGTTTTTTGAGAAACATAACTCCGCTGTGCAGTATATCTGCATGCCATCGGTTAGCTCAATCGTACACTCATACAGTCTCCCGTTTTCCATAATGGTTTTGTCTGCCAGTAAAATCATGCCTGCTCCACCGTGAGACAGGTTACGCAATTCTCCTTTTAGCAGTATACCGTCGTTATTTTCGATGATCACGGGCAGTTCTCGGGTAATGGGGATACTGGCCCTGTAGGTCTGGCGGCGTTGCTGATATTCAAGCAGACTCGGTAATTTCATGTAGTAGGTAAGTATCTTGTCCTTGTCATCCACACGCTTTAGCGTAGTAAAGATCTGGATAACAATGCCATCAATTTTTCCCGTGACCAGAAGTGCGCGTTCAGTAACCAGTAATTCGTTACCAGGTGATGGCAGCAGTTCGTCGAGTAGAATAGTTTTCCCTTCGATACCTACAATGCAGCTGGTGTAATGCTCCTTGTGGTTTGGTACCTGTACAGTGAGGGGTGTATATCGTTTTGTGAACCGTTTCAGCAATCCTAAGATTTTTGCCGGGTCGGTTATCTGCTCACTATCAGCTAGTGATTTGTATGGATTGGTGCGATGCATCATGGAAAGTTATCAAAACAAAGTTAATTTTGAAAATGATGGTGTTTTTAAACTGTTTGCCTGCAAGGATTATAGTCTACATTCTGCAGGTTGCCAAAACTACGATTGGATTAGGGTTGATCCAAATTATTGTTAATCCAGTGGGTGTCTTTATTTGCCCTATTTGCTAATAAAAACGATCCGTAATAAATATCGGCATTTAATTCGAGTCATTGTTATGGTGGGCAGTGTCCTCGTTACTGGTTTCGTAGGTGATATAAATTAATCCTTATGGATTGTTGAGGGTTTAATTAGGAGTGACCCAATGCCAGTAAGTTAAGAATGTTTTCCAGTGTAGGGTGCGCCGTGCGCACCGTGAAAATTCTTACTGGCTCGGATTTTGGTGCGCACGGCGCACCCTACTATGATACTTATTCCCCTTAACTTACTGACATTGGGGGTGACCCTGATTATTTCTAATTATTTGTATTTGAATCCTGAAAAAGCATGTGGGAAATTTTAAAATAGAAAAAACCTGGAATAATTCCTAAATTTAAATTGAGATAACGGCTTGCCGGACTATAAAATTTTTCCTTATCCATCTAGTGTTTCCCGTACCCGTTTCAATAGTTCTGCGGAACTGAAAGGTTTATGCAGCTGTCGTTTATGTAATCGGTTATCATCAACCTCTTTATTTCGATCGTCACTAAAACCGCTAACCATCTGTATTTTTATGTGGGGGTATTTTTCAGACGCAATGGAAGCCAGTTGATAACCGTCCATTTGCGGCATAATGACATCAGTTAATAAAAGATCGACAGACTGCTTTTCAAGTATATGCAATGCTTCATCACCACAGCTTGCATCGAGAGTACGATATCCATGTTCGTTCAAAATCTGACAGGCAAGCTCCAGAAGGGCAGGTTCATCATCTACTGCCAGAATAGTCTCATTGCCTGCTGTAATTACACTGCTTTGCATATTCAAAACCTGCTGATCGCTGGTTGTATGTTTTGCGTCGTGGTAACGTGGCAGATAAATTGTTATTTGCGTTCCTGAACCAGGTTCTGAGTTGACATGTATAGCGCCACCCGACTGTTGTACAAAACCGTAAACCTGGCTCAAACCAAGGCCCGTTCCCTTGTCTCCCTTGGTGGTAAAAAAAGGATCGAACATTTTCCGAGTGGTACTCTTATCCATCCCGATACCGGTATCAGCGATTGATAATTGCAAATAGTCACCCGCCTCAAGACCGATATGATGTTTATCGAATTGATCAATATGACGCTTTTTTGTACTTAGCGTCAGGCGACCACCGTTTGGCATGGCGTGCATGGCATTAATACAAATATTAAGTATTGTGTCTCGCAACTGGCCCTGATCCAGATAAACAGGCCACAGATTGTCCTCAAGCTGCAGTTTCAACTCGACTCGGGCAGTGAGTGTTTTTTCCAGCAGATGCTGCTCAGAAACAATCAACTGGTTTACATCAGTCGCAGTGGCTTCAGGGGTCTCCTTGCGTGAAAATGCCAGTAATTTAGCGGTCAGCTTACGCGCGCGTTCTCCGGCGGTGTGTATTTGTTCAGCATAACGTAGCGGTTTGGACTGATCCTTAAGCAATGGCGTAAGCAGTTCTGAATAACCCAGTATAACACCAAGCAAATTATTAAAATCGTGTGCAATACCACCGGTTAGTTTCCCCAGCGCATCCATTTTCAGGCTCTGCTGCAATTGTTCATCCTTCATTTTTCGTTCAGTTATATCATTAAATACCAGAACCATACCGCGGATATTTCCCAGGCTATCACGAATGGGGGCAGCCGAATCTGAAATAAGGTATTCGCTTTCATCTTTAGAAACAAGAACGGTGTTTTCACTGAGGTGGACAATTTTTCCTGTGTCTATGACTGTGTCAAAAGGGTTATCTAAATTCTTCCTGCTGGAAACATCCAGGATATTGAAAATCTGTTTTACAGGTTTGCCTTCTGCGTCTGCAAATGACCAGCCCGTTAACTGTTCGGCGACCGGGTTCATGCGTACAACTTTGTTTTCTGAATCTGTTGTAATAACAGCGTCACCAATACTATTTAACGTTAAGGAAATATGTTCTTCCTTCTGGCTTAGCTCGGTATGATATTTAATCAGTGAGTCATAGACTGATTTTAGTTCCCTGACCTGAAAAAAGCCGCGGTGATTTTCATCATCAATAATATCTGGATTTGTTCGCAAGCGATTTATATATTTGTTTATATCCTTCACTGGAATACTGATAATAAAAACCAGGGTTATATACACGATCATTGTCGGAATAATGATTATGAGTAATAGATTTATTAATGACTCGCGTAATTGTGCTTCAAGTATCAGTATGCCTTCCGATTTGTGTAGACGATAAAAAAAATGTTCTGCTTTTAATATGTTGTTAAAAGAACCGGAATTCTCAGTTTGCAGAGTCAGCGTGTCCAGTTCGATATATTGAAAATGACTGAGTGATTTTAATAGTGGAAGTAACTGCAAACGGCTACCCAGGTAACCGATAATGGTTGCTTTTTTTTCATCGCTGTAAACAGGAGATATGTATAAGATGTCACTGTCATTAATAATACGAAAGCAAAAGTCATCGATACCCTGAATGTCTATTTCATACGGCAAACTGTTGTCATCCAGTCGAGCTAGTGCCCTGCCGTAGACATCATAAATCATTAAATCCTGTGTATATTTCTGTAGATCAAAAGCGAGTTTTTTGAACCTTACCGTATACCAGTAAGCAAATATATTAGGATTGTTGAGCTGCTGTTTTACTTCCTGCCATTGACTTAAGTTGACCGCAGACTGTCTGATATTGTCCACGGTAAGCGCAATAGCATGTTTCAGTTCGTTAATTGCCGCATTTTTTTGCGAAGCTTCTATTTTCTGACGGGTATTTTCCAGATTTATACTAATTTGATAGGCAAACGCAGTTACCAGAATAGCAATAAGCAAACCAAAAAGAATAGCGTATTGTCTGGCACTTAATAACATAGGGTCTATTACTTCAAGGTTTCAGTTAAGATTTCTTCTATGGCAGCTGCCAAATCAAATTCATGTGCCTGATCAAAGAAATGATTAGCTCCTTCAATCAAAATGACTTCGTTGTGCTGTTTCTGTAACTGCTGTTGCCAGGCGCTGTCTATGCGTTTGTCATTAGAGCCGAGAATAATCGTTATCTGGTCATTGAACCTGCCAACAACACTGCTGATTTTAGCTCTATCCCAGTTGTAATAAGACAAAAAATTACTGGCATAGGTTGGGTAATTTTCGCAATAACTCAATGCATAGGTGCTCAGCGTGTCGCTGCCACTGTCGATGACCTTTAATGCTTTTTCTGCCTGTATTTCGTTATTACGAGCCATGGCCCCTGCAGAAAAATGTGACAGGCTGATCAGAATAGTATGATCAATGAATTTCGCGTTGCTGTCTTCCATGTATTTCAGCATGACCGGTCCGCCGGCGCTGTGGCCAATAAATGTTACGGATTTGCCTGTTTTTTCATGCAGCCACTCCATCCACTGTTTTATTTCATCGGCATTAGAATCCAGTGAATGCGTATGAATCGCTTCACATGGCAGGCTTTGTTTTCTATTGCTGATGCCCAACGATAATGTGGGATTGAGCACGCTATAACCCATATCCTGTAATACGGTTACCAGACGGTTGACGGTAGGGAACTCTTTGGTCTGCAGAAAACCATGTAATAACAGAACCGGGGGTGCATTATTTGTGCCTTGCAAATAATCCGCCGCTATCACCTGACCAGAGGCATTGGTTAATTTTACAGGCTTCGCAATGCTCAGTGATGCGTAAAAGAAGAGAAAAAATCCAAAAAGAAAAATTGCTGGTATTTTTATCATATTTTCATCCTGCCCATGTCCTTGAAAGACCTTCATTTCTCAAAAATGTTTTTTAATTATTTAGAGTAATTCTATAGCATATTTGTGGGTAAACAGCGATGAAAAACATAAAACCGTCTAGCTAGAATTAATCAGGGTCACCCTGATTCTCAGTCTTTTTCATTCACCATTGATCTGATAAACTCGTCAGGGAAGGTTGGGGCTACACTGGTTTTTTATCGGTAACTGCCATTTCAACAAAAACATAAGTCGCAATAACTATACTGGAGAAGCATAATGGCGTATCAGAATATCGACGGTGTTAAGTACGAAAAAGAATTACTCGATCTGGCCAAGAAACACACCACCGGGGCAGGCGAAGGAAAACTTTCAAAAGATGAAGTGGCTGACCTGTTCAAGTCTGCCAGTGATGGACAGGGAGTAACAGATACAGAAAAACAGACCCTGGAATATATCCGCAAAAACTTTGAATTTACCGATGCTGCAGCAAAGGACTTTGACGAGGCCTTCGCCAAACTGTAAGTTTTTTTCAGCCATAGGCCCAAAAAACCCGCTGCTCGCGGGTTTTTTTTCGGAAAATTAAATCTGTTCCGCTTTTTTGTAATCAACACAAAGGTTCCTGAGTGATAAATTGTTAGTAAGCGGCTAACTAACAACAAAGTTGCTCAACCGCCCTGAACTGATTCTCACTGAAGTTGCCCGGCAGCAGTGCCTAGATCAGCGAGCACAGATTGCACTGGTTTAGGGGTGACCCTAATTATTGAGAGTTTTTGATGAAATTAAAAGGGGTAGAGTAAGATTCCTCTTGTATTCACGTGTCATCTCGCGGCCTTATCAAAACATCCATCACCAACACTATTACATTCTTTTGTTACTGCAATGCCTTAACAGCGTTGACTAGATCATCAACTATGGCTGCCAGTAGTCGGCGTCCCTTCTCCTCGCTGGCGAGCGTTGGGTCGCCCCACACACCCGTAGGGGAATAGCGAGGGTTGTTCTGATCGCGACTGAAAGGACCGCTTGCGGCCATTCCTGTCGGTGTCCATGCAACCGCCTTATCCCGGCGAACGTATTGCTGGTCGATGGCGAGCATGATGGACGTCTCGAGTTCGTCAGCATGTCCGCCATATAATTGTTCCTCGATGGCTTCTGCCTCGCTGCGGTAACAGGGACCATGGTAGACGTTGGCGAGTTTGATGCGCATCTCTTTCGGCATGGCATCCGCGACGGCTTGCAGGGGTTCAATAGTACTAATGCCCGTGTTCAAAATCAGTACGGTGCGCTCACCCGCTCGACAAATGTCACTCAGGATCTCGTGCACCATATGCTGGAAGGTCTCACGTGAGAGACTAATGCTGCCGGGATAATCGGTAAACGCCGGGTAGTAGCCATAGCTGACGGAGGGCCACACCAGCACGTTGGCGCGTTGCGCCAGCTTCCCGGCCAGCCATTCGGCTTGCAACAGGTCCGTCTGCATCGGCAGGTGGTGACCGTGTTCCTTGCAGGCTGCACCGATTGGTAACACAGCGATAGCAGCAGAGTGTATGCGACGTTCCACTTCGGACCAACTCAATTGCGCGGCAAATGCACCTGACAACCCGGTCGTCATAAGAAAATTAGCCATTCCATAAAATTTGAACCTCTATAGTCGATGAATAAATAATCCTTCGGTCCACATCAATCTGGCGAATTGGCCCTGCCAAATCTAAACGGCGAGGCAAAGTGTAAGGCAAGGTAGAAAAAAAAGTCCAAAAGCGAACAAACACCTGCTTTGCTTAAGATTATCATGTAAAAAATAGTTTCATATCTAAAACAGCGCATAATTATTGGGGAGGGTGGTGTTTGTAATTTCTTTGCTTAACAGAACCCAATTGATATTTCGTTGTCGTAGAGCCAATTATCACCCGTCACTTAATTATCAGCGAAGGGGTTGTTTATGAAGCACCGCCATGTCGTTATGCAACTATTCAAAAGTATTATGCTGTTAGTAGCCATATTGACTGCGAGTACACAGGCACACTCTGATACCTTGTCATACTCGGATCAACGTATTTATATTCAATATGCATCTACTCTGGATGAGATAGAACGACAAGAAATATACACCTGGTTAAAGCAGGTTACCGATGCACTGCTGACGGTTTATGGTGAATGGCCTAAAGATAAATTCAACATCACCATTCAGCACGGTTCAAGTAGCCATAGCCCGGTGCCCTGGGGGCAAGTTACACGCGGCAACCCGGATAAGGTGCTACTGGTTGTCAATCCGGAATCAAGTATTCAGGAGATTACCAACGACTGGACCGCATTTCATGAGCTCAGCCATTTACTCATCCCGTACAGGGGTCATGGCGACCTGTGGTTTTCAGAAGGGCTCGCCACTTATTATCAGAATATTATTCAGGCACGCACTGGCGTGCTCAGTGAAGCCGAGCTATGGAACAAACTGGCGTCTGGATTTGAACGTGGCCGTAAACAGAACCAGTGGTCTCAGGAAAATCTTACCGAGATTAGTGACAATATGCGTAAATATCGCAACTTTATGCGAGTACACTGGAGCGGCGTGCACTACTGGTTAACAGCAGATATACAACTCAGGCAGCAGAGTCAGAATAAAATTACTCTGGATAACTTGCTCAAACAGCTTAAAACCTGCTGTCAGCATAAATCAATGTCGGCTACAGAAATTGTGGAACAACTCGATCAGCTGGCGGGTAGCGATGTTTTCAAACCACTGTTTCTTGAGTACAGAGTCAGCCATGCAATGCCGGACTACCAGCCCACATTGACTGGCCTTGGTGTGATTTCTCATCAGCATGGTCACGAATCTGATATTTCACTGAGAGCCGATGCTGCCGGTGCTGATATCAGAACAAATATTTACCAGGGCGATGACCGGTAAGCGGCCAACTCTGATGAGCCAGCTGAAGCGGAATTTTATTTATACTTTTCTAACCGCTTGCTTACTGCTGCTGTTAACAAGTTCATCGGCAAATTCAGTTGCCGCAGTAGAAAACCCGCTAACGCAGCAACTCGAGCGCATTAAACAACAAACCGGCATTGGAGCTGTCGCCTACGCACTGGTCGAGAACAATAACATAGTGGCCACAGGCGGCATCGGACAATATGGTCATAATAACGCCCTGCCAGTGACAGAGACCAGTCTGTTTAGAATAGGCTCAATCACCAAAACGTTTACTTCACTTGCAGTTATGCGCCTGGTCGAGCAGGGTAAGTTACAGCTTGATGAAGCGATAAAAAGGTATGCCTCAGACATACCACTACACAATCCGTGGCCTGAAACACCGGTAACACTGGCAATGTTGCTGGAACACACGGCTGGGTTACAGGATTTGACAAAGGAAGAATTCGACTATCCGACGCCACTCAGTCTGCAGGCAGCGCTTAATATCAAACCTGAAGCAAGACAGTTGCGCTGGCCACCTGGTTATCACTATGGTTACTCAAACCTCGGCGCTGGTTATGTCGGTCGTGTTATTGAAATCGTCACCAATGAAGATTATGACGACTGGTTTGAGCGCGAAATTCTTGCCACCTTAGGTATGCAAGATTCCCGGTTGCGCTGGACAAAAGAGCTGGATCAAAACCTGGTCACCGGGTATGACACAGATTTAACAACGAAAATACCCTACTGGCACACATTGTTTCGCCCTTTTGGCGGACTCAATACAACCGCAAAAGACATGGCGAAGTTTTTATTATTATTTACTGGTGAGCGAGATACGAATAAAAACACTGTTTCTGCACACGCTATTAAAAGAATGGAGACGCCCGAGACATCACTGGCGGCGAAAGCGGGTCTAAAGACGGGCTACGGTCTGGGTATTCGTAACACTTATTTTAACGGTCATAAGATATATGGGCACGGCGGCGATGCTGACGGTTACCTGGCAGAATTTGCCTATAGCAAGGAAAGCCAGCGTGCCTACTTCGTTGTGATTAATGCATTCAGGCACGATATACTGGACGATTTCACCAAACTGCTGAATAACTGGATTATCGAGCAACTGCCCGTAGTGCAAGACACTATCTTGCCGGCTTCCGTTAAGCCATTATCCGGAAAAAAACGGCAGACATTAGCAGGAAAATACCGCGAAGTCGCAATACGATTTCCCTTTCAGAAAAATGCACCAGCTGAAATATTACGCATCAATAATGTCGATAACGAACTCTTCAGGTGCACTTCAACTGTAAAAACAAATAAATGCATAAAAATATTACCCGTCACAGAAGCCTTATATCGTATTGAAGGCGAGTCGCACGCATCTATGGCATTCGTCAAAGCGCCGGATGACAATTTATACTTGCAAACCAGCTTCGGCAATTATCAAAAAACAGACAGCCACTAAGTGCAGATTGTACATGGCAGAACGTCTAAAATCTGACTATCGATTAGCAAGAATCTTTCTTAAAGGGATTGCGGGTGATCAAATGGTACTGTCAACTTAACTTAAACTACAGCGATTTTCTTGAAGATTCTGGCTAATTTAAATCAAGAATAAATACTTACAGTTTTGTTTTTGATTACTATTACTATTAATCGACTTTAGTTGACAGTACCATTATTTGAGACCTTGACCCTGATTCAAACACGTAAAATTAAACCTGTACCGGTATTACTGATGGGTCGTGAGTACTGGCAGAGCATCATTAACTTTGATGCGCTGGTGGAAGAAGGCACGATTGACGAGCATGACCTTACACTTTTTGAATACGTGGATTCTGCTGAGGAAGCATGGCAGGTTATCAAAACGTACTATGATTTTAACGGATAATGATACCATTGATATACGTCCTTTTATCTGATTTGTTATTGCTTCTGTTGACTATCGCGGTTTGGCTGTTCATTGGATGTGACTCTAAATGACATGGTGACGTCTAAGTAGAGATAGTATTTGTTATTTCCTGTGTGGTATGCATTTACATGGAAAAGGTCCTGTGCTGATGTGGAAATCGATTACCTTGATGATAGTGTCATATGAGTATTAACAAGCATTGTTATTATAACTTTCATTTTGTTAATGACCGCAAAACAAGGTTGTTTCTGGTGCTTTTCGGCGCTGTATTTTTTATATCCCAGCATACCTATGCTCAAACGAATCCAGCAGGTAACGAACCTGTAGCGGGCAAAGAAACAAAGCTGATCAATGATGAAAAAGTTGATGATGCCAGGTCTGTTGAAGCTGAGCCTCTCGAAGTCAGGCCGGTGGAAATGGGAGCAGGCGGTAATATCAAGCTGGAAAGAAAATATCGCACTGAGTTGAAAAGCTCGTTTGAATGGCATACGCATTTGCTTTGGGAAAGTCGCTATGTGTCGGAAGGACGTGATAATTTATCGGGAGGGAATTTAGTTTCAGTATCGTCGGAATTCATCATTGATGAGCTTAATGTCGTCCCCTGGTTGGCTTATAGTCCTGACGCTGATTACTCAGAACTAAATTTAAATGTCGTATACGGTACTGCCCTGACAGACGATCTCCTTGCCTATTTCGGTTACAATCATATCCGTGCTCGTTATCTGGGCGAGCGCGCTATTGATAATGAAATCAGTTTTGATATGGCCTTCAAGCTGTTCGAACATGTTGGTGCATTTGCCGGCATCTATCATTCTTTTGATGCCGACGGCTCTTTCGTTGAAATGGGCGTTAAATATTTTGGTAATCTAAATAAAAAAATACATTACAGTGTGTTGGGCTCGATGGGTGCAAATGCAGACTATATTCCAGATGGCCACAATGGTCTTAATCATGCTCAGCTTCGCGTCAATGCTGCCTATCAACCAGTAATACAGATAGAGCTGCATTCCTATGCAGGATACAACCAGGCGATAAACCGAGACGCGATAAAGTATGCAGGGGATGAATCGCTAGGTGACTTTTTATGGGGCGGTGTTGGATTGACTTATCTTTTTTAGGTGCAGACGATAACGATGTTTCTTATTTCCAGTAAATTATATTAATAACATATTTATGAGAGCTAATACGGAAAAAACATGATCACTTCTGCCCAACAATGTATTACGCTTCAACGTGTTATTTGCTAAATAGTTTAGCCAATAGAATTTGGCATATCTGTATGGTTATATATTATGCTTAAAACCAAAAATAACATATCTGATAAAAAAGCCTATGCCATAATATTTCTACTGGTGTCACTTGCAATATCAGTTATTTCTTATCGCTTGTTTTTAAACGCTAATAATGGCTTGCCTACGGGTGATTCAGCATGGACTATGAACCTGTCGCTTCAGCTTGAAAGCTATGAAAAAGCGGCATCAATACAGATTTCTCCGCCCTGGGATACGCAGTTCACCAGGTTGTTCGCACAATCTTTGACACACCCCGAACTGCAACTGAAACGGACAAAAAAATCCGAGAACAAACGTGACATCACGTTTGTCGCCCCTTCTCCTGGCAAGTATGTAATTAATGCGGAGTTTAATATTCATGTTGCCTCTTTGCCGCGCAGCAACCTTAAAAAAACAAACCTTTCGGAATTGAACCGTTCCTTGTGGCTGTCCTCTTCAGATAATATTCTGATTGGCAGCAAAGAAGTGTCGAAAATACTGAACCAGTTTCCCAGTACAAAATTTTCAACAGAGGAGTTGATTGAAAAACTGTTTAACACTGTCAGTAATAATGTACGTATTTTGCAATATGGCAATATCGGTTCAGAAGTAACCTTGCGTAAAAGGCGAGGCAGTGAACTGGGTTTGAATAATGCACTGCTGGCCCTGCTCAGGTCGGCGCATTTGCCGGCACGTCTGGTAACGGGGATTAACTTGCTGGACAAGTCTTCATCTCAGCCTTACTACTGGGTTGAAGTATACGACAATGAAATATGGTTACCGCTAGATCCTGTTCATGGCTATATGAAGCAGTTACCACCTTTTTATGTGCCGCTACGCAAAGGCGGTGATACCCCGTTTATAGTAATAGATGCAAAGGTATTAACAACCGGCTGGTCAATTAATAGCATGGAAATGCCGAACCAGTATCAGAGTCCAGACAGCAGGCATACCCTGGATATATTCAATTTTAATCGCCTGTCGCCATCCCATCGTGAAAATCTCGGGATATTGCTGTTGTTGCCATTAGGTGTTCTGGCCACGGAGCTGCTTCGTCAAATCGGTGGTATTCGCACCTATGGCACATTTACACCGACATTGCTTGCACTGGCAACAGTTCATGTTGACCGTATAACTGCACTGATCGTATTTTCCCTGGTTATTTTTATCGGTATCGTTACCCGGTCGCTTATGCCCAATTTTAATTTGCAGCGAACGGCACGGCTGGCGATCGTGTTTACCCTTGTATCTGTCAGTATGAGTATTGTTACCTCCGGACTTATATTTTTTGACCCGTCGGTTGACAGTATTGTTGTACTGCTGCCGGTTGTAATTTTGACTATGCTGGTCGATCGTATTTACACGATATCAGATGAACGCGGCCGGCACACAGCAATGGTGCGTTTATTCTGGACGCTGGTGGCAGCATTTTTCTCGTTGCTGGTGCTCTGGCAGATGAGCTGGAGTAGTTGGCTGGTATCGTATCCGGAAACCCACCTGTTAACACTGGCATGTATTATTTTAATTGGCATTTATCGCAGGCCGAAGATAAGCGAGTTGCCGGTGTTTTACTGGCTGCGCGAACCTGAAGTGCGCACCTCAAGGAAAACAGATAAGGCTTCTAAATCAGGGCAAACGGCAGAGAGCTCCAGTGATGATGTAACTACTAAGAAAAGTCTTACAGATAAAAATTGAAAATATTAACATCGAGCTGTTTATAAATTAACTATTTAATAGGGCAGGTAGTGAATAAAATGTATTTACATCATAAAGTGAAAAATGTTTTTTTAAATTTCTTTAACGGCCTGATAGTTTTTTTAGTTCTTTCTCCCGCTGCTTATTGCAAGGAAACTATCGGATGGGTTGAAAACGTTGGCGTTACCCGGGCCAACAATATAGTTAAAGCCAAGATCGATACGGGTGCTGATTCTTCATCTCTGCATTGTGATTGCATAACAACCTATGAGCGAGACGGTGATTCATGGGTGAAATTTTCTATTAAGGATATTAATGGTAAAACCATTTCATATGACAAAAAAATAACAGCTAATGTTAAGGTTAAACGCCATTTTGGCGATGTTCAAAAACGCTATGCGGTACGCATGGGTTTTTGTATTGGCAGTCAGTATGGAGAAACCGATGTAAGCCTGGTCGACCGCAGTGGTTTCAATTACGATCTGCTGATTGGCCGAAAATTTTTACAGGACAGGTTTATTGTTGATCCAGCTAAAAAATTTATTACCCAGCCGACATGTAATGTTGATTGATAGTAAAAAATAGTAACAACAAACCATGTATCAAACTACATATGATAATGCTTTAATTACAGGTAATTTAACAGCAGGTAAAAATTAAGCATGGTGGAGATATCCTCTGCGCTCCGACCAATCTATCGTTGCATTCTTTCTGGTTCTGCGCCTTTGCGGTAAAAATATCTCCCTGGCTCAGAGCCATCGAAATTTCCGGAACAGAAGCAGCAGACTGATGACGATCAATCCCATTACGCTAAGTAATACATAGTAAGCGTTTTTGATCTTCAGTTCAGGCATGTCTTCAAAGTTCATGCCGTAGATACCAACCAAAAGCGCCAGCGGCAGAAATATGACAGTTACTACCGTCAGTACTTTCATGATCTGGTTGAGGCGGTGACTGGTAACAGAAATGTAGCCGTTCATCAAATCATCGGATAGCTCATTGTACAAGTTTGTGAGACTTGCGAGCCGCTCCGTGTGTTCGAACACATCAGTAAATTCGTGGCGTTCATGTTTGCCAATAAAAGGCTGCTCCCTGCGACTCAACTGCGAGAAGATATTCTGATGATAAGTAAATATCCGCCGCAGTCTTTTCAGGTTTCGGCCGAAAGCTATCAAGCTTTCCAGAAGGTCATCACGTGGATTCTCGAACATCTCCTCTTCGAAATCTTCGAGCTTCTGTTCCAGGCCTTCAACCTTGTTTGTGTAACGGTCCGTTACTCGCCGAAGAATCCGGTAAGCGACATGAGCTGGACCCCGGGTCAGTTTAAGCTGCCCGCTTTGAGCATCGCTCCAGACCGCATTAATACTGACAGACTCAACATTACGCCGGGTCAGCAGGAAACGATCACCGACAAAAAAGGCGATCTGGATCGTGCGAAAATCAATGTCTGTAGTGTTGGCATCCAGCCCCTGCATCAGCAGGAAGAAGTAGTCATCGAACACTTCGATTTTTGGTGGATGACGTTCTCGTTGTGCATCTGAAATTGCCAGCGGATGTAAATTGAATGTCTTAATAAACAATTCCTTTTCATGTTGTGGGTCAGCAGTATCAAAATCCGCCCATATCCATAGATCCGGATTTTCAGCCCACTCGGCAAACAAGCCTTCGTCACCCAACTGGGTCTCGCCTGTTTTAATATTATGCAACATGGTCTTGATCATGGTGTATTACCTTCCTCTGTTTGATCTTGCTGAACATCTTCAATCCTGACTGATAATGGTTCAGCTATATCGATGTGTAAGTCCCGTTGCGGGAAGGCGATAACGATGCCAGCTTCATTGAATTTCTTGTCGATCGACTGGTTCAAGGTACTGATGGCCTCTTCACGATGATCAACCGAATCAACAAAGCAACGCAAGATGATCATCAGTGCATTGTCGCCGAAACTCTGAAAAATAACTGAAGGTGATGGTTCATGCAAAACTTTTTTGTTCTGCCGGGCGGCTTCTTCCATTAAACGCATGGCTTTTTGAACGTCGGAGCCATAGGCTATACCAATAGGAATCTGCAGTCGCGACATCTGGTCGGTCAGCGACCAGTTGAGCAGTCGACCGGTAATGAATTCCTTGTTTGGAACCAGTAGTTCTTGTGCGTCGCGGTTACGGATCGTTGTTGCACGTATGCGTATCTTGGTAACAAATCCATTAGTATCACCAACGGTAACAAAATCGCCGACTCGGATCGGGCGCTCGAACAGGATGATGATGCCGCTGATGAAGTTGGCCACGATCTCTTGCAGACCAAAACCGATACCAACACCCAGCGCAGCAACCAGCCACTGAAGTTTTGACCAGTCAGCACCCATTGTATTGAAAACCAGCACAATACCAAAAGTTACAATGATATAGCTGGTCAGCGTGGTAACAGTATAGCGGCTGCTCGACGTCATGCCGGTACTCTGCAGCAGAATAATCTCAAGTACTGCCGGCAACTGTTTTGCCAGAACTAAAGTGGCGATGCCATAGATTAGTGCAATACCGATATCCCACAGGGTAATCGGTAGCTGCTTTTCCACCCCATCCATCGTCATCGTGTGATGCCAGAGGGTGACATCTTCGAATATACGTAATGCCGGGAATACTTCATGCCAGATTAACCACAGGCCGATAAAGCCCAGCACCAGTATAGATGTGTTGAGTAATTTCAGGCTGGTATCGCTGAGGGTGACAAGGTCAACTTGTGGTTCTTCCGCTTCCAATGGAATGCCTTGCTGAGATGAAACCTCCGTGTCCTGCAGAACGTCCTGCTTTATGGCAGCATCGTAGACAAGACGGCTGCGTATAACAAGCAGCCAGCGATGGGCCAGTTCGGCGAGTATAACGAGCCCTACAATCAGCCAGCTGGTCTGCAGCAAAAGCGATAGCAGAATTCCCGACGTGTACAGGTAACCCGTCAAGGACAGCACGCTGAGTGCCAGTGGCGCCACGACTAGCACCACATACAGCGGCAATAGCAGGCGCCTGGTGGTGTTACGCCTCGAGCTTTTCATGAATCCGGCAAACACCCCGCGAACAGGGTGCAACAATTGATAGAATACAAAGGCCAGCGATCCGACCATGACCAGGAAAGCGATGCGTCCGATCTCCCAGCCCGCATTGAGTGGATCCAGGTAAAACACCACAAAGCTAATTAATGCAGCCGGCAGATATATCCAGCTGAGTCGATGCATCTCGTGACGCAATAATAGTAAACTCGACTTGGGCCAGCGAAAATGCACTGCTGCCAGCCCACCCGGCATACAGATCATGCGCAATGCCCGTATATAAAAGAATTGTGTTGCGAACGCGAGCAGTGCACTACCGACTGCGATGGAAAAAACAGTCGCTTGCGGTGATGCCTTCATTTGCCAACCGGCTACCGCCACGACCAGAGGCAGGGCAGCCACGGTTATCAGGGTGAGCAGAGCAACCTTGATCGTAAACACGAAAGTATCAGTTGCTGGCCTGCCCACCATTCTGCCAATCGTTCGAATAGTGGCGATCATGCGTTTGCGACTCCATATCAGGGCGCCGAGTATCAACACCAGCAAAACAAAAGCCGGTGAATGTATAGCCTGGTATTCGAGCACCTGTATCACCTCGAGCCAGCCATGCGGTGATAGTATCCGCCACGCCTGCGCGGGCTCGATTCCCAGTGCTTCGAGTTCAGTCCGCGTTGCACTGCGGACCCATAACAGGTGCACAGCCAGGTAGCCTTTATAATCCTCGATCGCTCCCAGCAAATGCTGCTGGGCCAGTTCCAGCTCACCAAGCTTTTGCAGGTAGTCATCATCAGATGCGAGCGCCTTTTCAAGCAGTACCAGCCGCTTTTGAGCAAGCTGCCTGAGTTCGTCGCGCAGCAATGGATGTTCTTGCTCGTTTATCCCGGAAATGATTTCATTGAGATACCCATCAATATCGTGCAGTTGCTTCTGCTGCTGACGATGAAGCAAACGATTGACGCCGATCTCCGCGGCGGTCTCTTTATGGATTTCAGCCTGGCGACGGAATGTGCTCGGATCAGGTAATGCATAATGCCGTTGTAGCAGCAGGTGCCCCATGCCTTTGCTCAAGCCGCCGATCTCGATAATCTCACGCGCTCTTTTCTGGTCATCCTCTATCCGGCGCGCGCCTTGGTCCGCCTGTTCCGTCTGCTCTGTCAAGCTACCCAGCCTGGACACCATGCTGGCAATCTCATTAGAAATGGCGGCATTTTGCGTGGCGAGTTTCACCACCAGCTCGTGCTTGCCTGCAGCTTCATCCAGGATAACCTTGGCTTGTACCCTTACCTGATCCACCTCCCCCTGATGTTTGCTGGTGACCTGGCTTTCGAGAGAGCTGATACGCGCTCTTGACCATTGAATGCCGGCTTGAGCCCGGTCCCTTTCTGCCTCCAGCAAGTCGATGCGAAGCGGCTGGCTCGACAGTTCCTGGTTCAACATACTGATCTCGGCACTCAACAGCTGCAGGCGGGATTCCAGTAGCCAGTGTCTGGCTTGTTTTGTGGATGAATCCTTGTCGCTGGCCTGTGGCAGCTTTATTTCATTGTATAGATCTTCCTGCTGCTGCTTCACCTCCCGCATACGCTTCCTGATTATTGAAGCTCGGCCGGCTTCTTCCTGAAGGCGCTGCTCGGTTTCTAAAAGCTTTGCATCCTGAACTGAAAAATCAGTTTTCTCACGCTGCAGGATCTGCTCAATATCCTGCAGTGTACCCGACAGCTCCCTGGCAAACGTGGCATCTGCGTTAACCTCATCTGTCTCTTTGCTAAGCCGCTTGATGGTAGCGGGCGCATCCTTCGCTGATTGCTGAAAAGCCAGTTCGGATTTTTCATTCGAGGCCGCAGTTTGAATGTTTCTCAAGGCTTTGCGGTAGAGCTTTAACAGCTTCTCCTTAGCCGGTTCCTCCAGGCCAGTTCCGGCCTCGACCTCGGCAACTTTTGATTCGATAACTTTCTGGGTAACTGTGCCCTGCATCCGTGGACTTGCTGTATTGTCATCAGCCGCAAGCAGCGGTCGCATCATTGCAAGACAAGCAAGGCCTGCCGTAAAGAATAAAAACAGGTTGCGCTGTATCATATCCGGTTCCATTCAAAGCACATAATTTCGGTATCCACAATTGTCTGGTTTAGTAGATCGTAACCCTAATGCCGCTTACTTAAGGAAGCACTCAGAGATGTAAGCCAAAGAAAAAACCTGCCTCAAGTATTAGGATTTAGTTATAAAACAAGATCCTGATAACAGCTGGAGACGGCCTTTTATGCATACTAACTATTTGACAGTTAAAATCAACAGAATTGAATTTTCTGCTCATCATAGCAAACTTGATGCTCTAGGATTTTTTAATCAACTCACATCAAATTAGTTATTTGAGCGAGTCGAATCTATATTGCCTGATCATCGAGAACGAACGTTTTATCCTATGCATATGTTTTAATTGTGATCAGATAATAGGGCTTTCAGGATGTGGTGAAGAGATAAGATCATGAGAATGTTCCTCGTTAAATTCATCAACTCTATTTGCTGCTTCAACGACGCGTTCAAAACGTGCAATATGAAAAAGTGCGTCGCCCTCATTCACCAGAGGCAGGTTTGTTCTCCCGATAACGATGCCACTGAAGGCTGAGTTAACATTGGTTTCAGATTCACCAAAGGGGTCAGAGATGACGCCTAACAACGTGTCTTTTTTTACCCGGCTGCCCAACGCTACCATCGCGCGCAAAATACCACTGTCAGGTGCGCGTACCCACGTACTGGAACGGGCAACGACAGGGGGGATATGCTTTGTTGATTTGCTGCGCGAGGGGGGCAACATATCAAGTGTTCGCATCACATTTATAATGCCTTTAACGCCTGCTCTGATCGCTACTTCATTAAATCGCAATGCCTCACCTGCCTCATAAAGCAACATGGGGATGCCATATTCGGCAGCGGCTTCGCGCAAAGAGCCATCGCGTAGATTAGATGAGATGATTACCGGGGCATTAAAGGCTTTTGCTAATCGGTCAGTCTCCTCATCATCAAGGTTTGCACGGATCTGTGGCAGATTATCACGATGTATAGCGCCAGTATGAAGGTCGATACCATGTGTGCTCTGACTTACAATTTGAGTCATTAGAAGGTGAGCCAGCCGCGCCGCGATGGATCCTTTTTCAGTGCCTGGAAACGAGCGGTTCAGGTCGCGCCTGTCTGGCAGATAACGTGAGTGATTAATTAAACCATGTATATTTACGATGGGTACAGCGATAATGGTTCCCCGTAGCCTTTTTAGTGCAGGACTCTTTAACAGCCGTCTTATGATCTCAACACCATTAATCTCATCGCCATGAATGGCGGCACTGATAAACAGGCGTGGGCCGGATCTTTTGCCTTTAATGACGTGTACCGGCATCATCATGGGTGCATGTGTATACAATCGACCAACGGGTAACTCTATGGTTGTATTTGTGCCGGCAGAAAAAGTGGCGCCATTGATCGTTAGTGGCTTATTGATCACGTCCTTCATGCCATTAGCCTTTGCCCCTGGTCTTTGTCATGTTTGGCCTGGCTGTTTTTTCTATGAATTCGATAATCATGCCAGCGATGTCTTTACCGCTGGCTTTCTCAATACCTTCAAGACCGGGAGATGAGTTAACTTCCATCACCAGCGGGCCGCGTTCTGAACGTAGAAGGTCAACACCGGCAACATTTAGTCCCATTATTTTAGCTGCTTTAACTGCGGTGGCGCGCTCAGCAGGGCTTATTCTAACCAGTGAAGCACTGCCGCCACGATGCAGGTTTGAGCGAAATTCGCCGGGAAGCGCCTGACGCATCATGGTGGCAACGACTTTATCGCCCACCACGAAACAACGAATATCTGCGCCACCGGCTTCTTTGATATATTCCTGTACCATGATGTTGGCCTTCAG
>RCNF010000241.1_pt1 | contig 31960 bp, 26 predicted proteins | sample 2041311 | NCBI WGS metagenome assembly RCNF01 (sample SAMN09708228, study PRJNA481090) | Marine sediment metagenome, whole genome shotgun sequencing project. | biome: marine sediment; feature: ocean; material: sediment; isolation source: Sewage treatment plant 2 marine sediment (STP2) ...
GTTAGAGAATCTCGCGCTGTTTTCGATAGTCGAGGCCACCGAACACCACGTGAGTTCGAATTCCTGCATGGTGGCCGAGGGATTCGGCGTCGTTGGCGATCTGAACCGCCAACTCGCGGGTGGGCGCAACGATCAGGGCGCGGGGAGTTTCGGGTGGCGAGGGTTTGGGGACTTTGAGGATGTGAGAAAAAATCGTCAGCAGATACGCAGCCGTCTTGCCTGATCCGGTCTGTGCCTGGGCGACGACGTCGCGGCCGGTCAAAGAGATCGGCAGAACCTCCGCCTGAACCCTGGTCAACTGGGAGAATCCGAGATCATCGACGGCGCGCCGAACCGGTTCGGGGAGGTCGAATGCGTCGAAGGTGAGATCACTGAAAAGCGTATCATTCCGTTTGGTATGTGTCATCGGCCGGCGATTGTAGCACCCGAAGAGGGCGAAGGCGGTTTGAGTGGCCTATATTTGAAGACAATCGGGGGAACAAATCACGGTACACTGGGCTTGTTCAGGATGCAGAGCGGCATCCGGTGATTGCAGACAAACCAAACCAAAGGCCTCCCTGGAGTATTGATCGAGGGATTTTCGAGATGAGGCAGAACGTGTTCAAGCGATTAACTTTATTGGCAATTTTTTGTGCAGCTGCGGCCGTTGCAGGTGCCGAGGACATCAGTGCGCAACAACCTCTGTCCCTCCCCGACGGGCTCGAGGCATACCTCGAAGCGCGGATATTGGAGGCGAACGGAAATTATCGTGAAGCCATGGATGCGTATGCACGTGCAGTGCAACAGGCACCGGACTCCGACGAAGTGAGGGTCGCATTTGCCAGCTTCCTGGTCGATGTGGGGATGGCCGAGCGGGCCGTGAAACTGCTCGAAGGGCGGCAGGATCTGAACGCAGAGGGTCTCCGGGTCAAGGCCCTGTCGCTGGCGCAGCTCTCGTCGCGCCAATCCGATCTGGCGGACGAGGCCGAGGCTGCTTTGCGGGCCGCCATCGGGGAAAGTCCAGATGATTCCAATCTGCTCTTTGCCCTGGCCCAGCTGCTGCTCAACCAGGGTGAGGAGGTTGAGGCCGAGCAGATCGTCGCCGGTCTCCGTGAGGATCGACCGGCGAACCCGCGTCTGATCAAGATGCACGCCGATCTTCTGCGTGCCGTGGGGCGCGATGCCGAGGCGCTGGAGCTCTATACGCTGTGTTCTGACGACGGTCCGGCAGCGGCTTCGTGTCGCGATGATCTGGTCAGCCTGCTCGTCGAGCTCGACAGACCCGGTGAAGCGGGCGAGTTGATGTTGTCGTGGTTGGGTGACATGGACCTCGATTCCATGATGCGAGCGGCAGCCCTTCTGTGGGAAGGCAATCGCTTGCAACTCAGCCTCGAGACGGTGCAACGGGTCCTTGCGAAGGCGCCGGACGCGCCGCGTGCGCTGGTGCTCGAGGCGCACCTCTATTCCGCCCTCGGCCGTCACGACGAGGCGATCGACCGGCTGCAGAAGTTGGCCAAGAAGTCGCCCGACGACCTCGATCTCATCCTCGCCCTCGCGTGGTCCCTCGGGCGGACCGGTGACATGGAGAAGGCGCGGAGGTGGTTGAATCGCGGCTGGGAACAGGTGCAGTCCGACGCGGGGTCCGATGACGCGGTGCGGTGCGCCTTGACCGCGGCTAGGTTGGAGATCGTGGCCGACAATCCGATGGTGGCCCGAAGTTGGCTGGATCGGGTTGGAAATTTTGCTGTTGCCGGGGTGGACTATGTGCGGCTGCTGGCGGAGACCTACCGCCGCGGGGAACAGTGGCAGGACGGCATCACGGCAATGGTCAGGGTCCAACCCCAACTCGAGGGTCGTGCTCAAGTCGAGGCCGAGGCCATGGAAGCGGAGTTCCGTCTTCATCTCGACGACCCAAGGGCGTGGCGCCGCTTGAGGCCGCTGTTGGACTCTGCCCAACTCGCGGACGTCATGGTCGGTCTGCAGGTACTGCAGTCGCTGGAACTGTGGCAGGAAGTGAGCTCCAACAGCGCTGCGGCCCTCGAACGGTTTGGGGAAAGTCGAGAGCTGATGTTCCTCCGCGCCGCTGCTCTGGAACGACTCGGAGAAATCGAAGCCTCCGAGGCGGTTTTTGGCGATCTGGTGGCGTCGGATCCGGATGACGCCAATTCGGCCAACTATCTGGGCTATATGTGGGCGGACCGCGCCGTCTTTCTGGATGAGGCCCTGGACTTGATCGCACGAGCTGTGGCTCTCGACCCTGACAACGCGGCCTATCTCGATTCCCTTGGCTGGGTCAACTATCGGCGTGGTGATCTGGATGAGGCGGAACGCTGGCTGCGACGCGCCATCGATCTCGGTGGCAACGTAGGTGACGGAACCATGTTCTGCCACCTCGGAGAGGTCCTGTTGGCCAACGACAAGTACGACGAGGGCCGGCGCTATCTGCAACTGGGTCTGGACATGGGTTGTGACGACCCGGAGCACGTACGGTCCCTTCTCGATCGTCAGGGCGATGAAAAGCCGTAGGCGTTGTGGAGGCTGGGCGCGGTTGGCGCCGATGGCCCTCACCTTTATTTGTGCGGTTGCCCTGCCCGGGTGCCGGACGTCGGCGCCCGAGTTCGACCCGACTGAGCTCGAGGCCGCGTTGACTCATCTCACGCAGCCCCTCCCGGGTGACCCTGCGGCGTTGTACCGCCTGCGAGTGCCGACGGCGGGCGGTCTCCGACTGGCCGTTCTAACCTCGGGGTCCGAGGGTCGTTTGACGATCTCGGAGTCGCTCGGTTCTGCGATTTCGGTGACCGCGTGGGCGGGTACTGGCGGAGGTTACTTCTACGACATGCGGGAGGGGTGCTTCCTCGAGTCCACCGATCTCTCGAGGGTGCTCGGTGTCGGTGCCATGCCTCTGCCGCAGGCGGTGTTGATGCTTGGCGGGAGGCTGCCGGCGACAGATGGGGACACCGTTTCGGCGACTGGCCAGTCCCGTCTGTTGGTCGAGGGAGACCGATGGGCGGCCGAAATCACCCTATCCTCTGAGCCCTGGCGGGTGAGGACGGTTCGGGAGGTGGTGAAGGGCTCGCCCGGTTGGAGCGTCGTCCTCGGCAACCACACGGGCTCGGTGCCGGGTACCGTGAGGCTGGCGACCAGCAATCGCAGATGGGCCGAACTCGAGCTCATTCGTCTCGAGTGGCACCAGGGGGGTGACCTGCCCGCTCTGCCCGCCATGCCGCGGTGCGCAGTGGAAGGACGGCCGTGAGTCTTCTGACCGTGTCTGTTCCCGCCAAAATCAACCTTCACCTTCAGATCCTGGGGCCGTGGGGAGACGGCTACCACGAGCTGTGGACGCTGTTTCAGAGTATCGACCTCGTGGACGAGCTGGAGGTCGAGGACGATCCGGACGGAGCGGTCACGTTGGTGGTCGAACCACAAGGCACCGCCCCACAAAGCGGGGAAAACCTTGTCCTGAAGGCGGTATCCGCTCTTCGAAACCGAACCGGCGTCGCGCGGGGGGCCGTGTTTCGCCTTCGCAAGCGAATACCAGTCGGCGCCGGTCTCGGAGGTGGATCGGCGGACGCCGCGGCCGCTCTCGTCGCACTAGACCGTCTGTGGAACACTCGGCTCTCCGACGGGGAGCTGGCGGATCTCGCGGCCGAGGTTGGATCGGATGTGGGGTTCTTTCTTCACGGAGGATTCGCCCTGGGCCGCGGGCGTGGCGACACCATCGATCGTCTGCCGGATCTGCAGCCGATGGCCGTCGTCATCGTGATCCCCCGGCGCGAGGTTTCGACGGCCTGGGCCTTTTCAGAGGCCGATCACCGGTTGACCTCTCGCAGGCCTGACGCTACTGTAGAAGCCTTCGTGGCGGGTCACCGGGAGAGTCGTGGACGCGACCTGCCGTGGGGGGGTCTGATCAACGATTTTGAGGAAGTCGTCACTGAGCGGTGGCCGGAAATCGGGCGGGCAGCTCGCACGGTTTGGGCCACGGGACCGGTGCACGCGGCCCTCACCGGTTCGGGAGCGGCGGTTTTTGGTCTTTTTGCCGATCTGGCGGCGGCCCGGCGGGCTGCATCGGAGATCGGGGACGAATGGCGGGTGCACGTAGGTTCGACGCTCGGCCGGCGGCAGGCTGGCCTGCTTGACTGCCGGGTCGATCGTCGAGAGGAGGAACAAACGTGGAAGTGACAGAAGTGCGGATCAGTCCAGCCAAGGGCGGCAAGGTGCGAGCCTTTGCCAGTGTCGTATTCGATGACTGTTTCATCGTCAACGATCTGCGAGTGATCGAGGGTCGGGAAGGCCAGGTCTTTGTGACGATGCCGGCACGCAAGACCCGGAACGGTCAGATGCGAGACATCGCGCACCCGTTGGATAGCACGACCAGGGAGTTGATCGAGCAAAAGGTCCTGGAAGAATATGCGACGGCCGTCACCAACCGGGCGGTCCCCGAGCGCGCCCCAAAGGGCGGCGGCAAGGACGCCAAACAGTCGGTCGTGGATCGTTTGTCTACCAAATTGTTCAACGATGAATTCTGGATTGCGGATGCGCCGACCGCGGATGCCGGCGAGGAATGACCCCTTTCGGCGACACCCGACCGGCGATCTCGCTCTGCGCTCATCGCCCACGCCCGGAGTTGAACCGAAATCGGTTATACTCTGCGGCGCTTGGGGCGTCGGCAAGCGGTAAGCCACCGGTCTTTGGATCCGGCATTCGCAGGTTCGAATCCTGCCGCCCCAGCCCAGCCATGAGGCACAAAGTTCATGCTGACAGAGCATCCACTCCTGGTTTTTTCCGGACGCGCCAACCCGGCGCTGACGGAGTCGATCTGCGGCTATCTGCAGATCGAAATGGGCAAGGTGCGCCTCGGCAGCTTCTCCGACGGCGAGCTTCGGTGCCAGATCGAGGAAAATGCCCGCGGCGCGGACGTCTTCATCGTCCAGCCTACCGGCACTCCGCCCAACGAAAGCTTGATGGAACTGCTCATCATGCTCGATGCCTTCCGGCGGGCTTCTCCTGCCAGGGTCTGCGTCGTCATGCCCTATATGGGGTATGCACGTCAGGACCGGAAGGACGCCCCCCGGGTCCCGATCACCGCGAAGCTGGTGGCTAACCTGATCACCACGGCGGGAGCAACCAGGGTCTTGACCATCGATTTGCACGCCGCCCAGATCCAGGGCTTCTTCGACATCCCGGTGGACCACTTGTATGCGGCGCCGGTGCTGATCGAGGCCATCCGGCGCAAGGGGCTCGCCAACCCGATGTTGGTCTCGCCCGATGCCGGCGGCGTCGAGCGTGCCCGTGCTTTTGCAAAGCGCCTCAAGGTCGACCTTGCCATCATGGATAAGCGCCGACCGGAGGCCAACCGCGCCGAAATCATGAATGTCATCGGCAACGTGGATGGCCACGACTGCGTGATTGTCGACGATATTATCGATACTGCGGGCACCCTCGTTCACTCGGCCGAAGCGCTGATGGAGCGAGGGGCGCGGTCCGTCTACGCCACTGGGGTCCATCCGGTCTTTTCGGGCCCTGCAATCGATCGCATCAATGCATCCCCGATCGAAAAAGTCATGGTCACCGACACCTTGGCTCTCTCCGAGAAGGCGAGAGCCAGTTCGAAGGTCGAGCAGCTGTCGCTGGCGGTTCTCCTCGGCGAAGCCATTCGTCGTATTCACGAGGGCGCGTCGGTTTCCAGCCTGTTTGTCTAGCCAGAATCAACAAGGGAGATTCGCGAAATGTCACTACAGAGTCCAGAGATAACAATTACTGTCGAGAAGAGGGAGGGCCGAGGATCCGCGGAGGCCGGCAGATTGCGGCGTACGGGCCAGGTGCCTTCTGTCCTCTACGGGGGCGATCAAGGCGCAGTGGCGATCTCGGTCGACGAGCACGCCGTCAAAGAGATCTTGAAGGGCGCGGCGGGCGAGAACACGATCTTCCTGCTCAAGCTCAAGGGCTCCGACGACGAACGTCTCGCCATGATCAAAGAACTGCAGGTCGATCGAATCGGTGGCAAGTTCATCCACATCGACTTCATCCGGATCACCCGCGGTCACAAGCTGAACGTGAATATCCCGGTCGAGCTTGTGGGTGATTGCGTCGGTGTTCGAGAGGGTGGCCGGGTCGACTTCGTTTCCCGCGACATCGAGGTCGAGATCCTGCCGCGCGACATCTTCGACAAGTTCGTGCTCGATATCAGTGAACTTGCGGTCGGTGAACACCTCAAGGTGGCTGATCTTGCGGGTCAACTCCCGGAGGATGCCAAGTTCCTCGTTGACGAAAGCCGCGTTGTCGTGGTCATTGAAATTCCGCGGGCCGTCGAGGAAGAGGAAGAGGAAGAGGAAGCCGAAGAAGCCCTGGAGACCGACGAGGCAGCGGAGCCGGAGGTCATCGGCAAGGGCAAGGGCGACGAGGAATCGGAGTCCGAGTAGTCCTCGAACCCAGCTGGTATTGCCGGGCTGAATCATGAGCATCGATCTGGTCCTCGGGTTGGGCAACCCCGGGGAGCAGTACGCCCACACGCGCCACAATGTCGGCTTTGACGTCGCGGGAGAGGTTCTGCGGCGTCGAGGTCGGGGTGGGTGGCTCGTTCGTCCGGAGTGCGAGCTGGCGGTGATCACGCCGGGGCGTATGGTGGTGATCGGCCGACCATTGACGTACATGAACCGTTCGGGTGACATGGCACAGTCGGTGTTGGCCCATTTTGAATTCGACCCCGGGAACATGCTGGTGGTTGTTGACGACGTCGATCTGCCGCTAGGGGCTCTACGCTTGAAGGCCGCAGGCGGTCCGGGAACCCACAACGGCCTGCGCGATATCTCCGATCACATCGGGAGAGGGTTCCCCCGGCTTCGAGTCGGGATTCGTGGATCAACGATCACGGGCGATCTGGCCGACTATGTGCTCGCGCCCTTCGCCGCCGACGAGATGGGGCAGGCTCAGGATGCGATTCGCCGTGCGGCGGATGCGGTCGAGTCGGTGCTGCAGGTCGGAGTGGAGCGGACCATGAACACCTGTAATCGTTGGCCGCAGGGTTCTTGAAGGTATTCGATGCCCTGATTTCGGTTTCTCAACTATTTGTGCCTCAGCCCCGCCAATACTCCGCAGGAGCGGGGGCCGGAAATTCAGAATTCAAAACTCAAGATTGAGAATTCCTATCCCGGGATGGTGAGCATCGGCACCCTGCAGCGGCGAAGCACCGATTCCGCCACCGATCCCAGGAGCACGTGTTCGAGCCCCGACAATCCGCGGGTGGCCATCACGACCAGGTCGAAATCGTCCGGATCACCAAACGCCGTGATGGTCTCGGCCGCCCTACCCACTGCGACAGCGGTCCGGGTCGGCACGGATTCGGCCAATTCTGCTGCGGCCTTTTGCAGGGCTTCCTCCGAACGGGTCGTCAACCGGCCCATGAGGTCGTCCGGCAGCACATCAACCGAGTAGAACTCGGGATAGACCACCGGTTCGACGACGTGGAGAAGAGTGATCTCGGCATCAAGGACTCGCGCCCATGCAACCGCGAATCGGATCGCGGTCGCCGAAGCCTCCGAAAAGTCATGCGGGACGAGGATTCGCCGCACGCCATCAGGGTTGATGGTGGCATCCGAACGGACTGTGAGGACCGGGACGGCAGAAGTTCGGACCACCCTTTCCGCCACCGATCCCAATAACAGGTGCGAAAGGCCGCGGCGCCCGTGGGTGCCCATAACGATCAGGTCGCAACCCAGGTTGGTTGCGCTCTCAACGATGGTTTCGCCTGGAGCGATACCTCGCACAAGGTGCGATGAGATGTCGACCCCGGTCCGCGCTTCGGCATCGTTCTCCATGACTGTTCGCCGCGTCTCGTCCGTCGTTTCCATCAGTTCATCGAGATGACGACGGTGCTCGTCCTCGAGATGGGCGTCGTCGAGAATTACGACGACGTGCAGCATCCGAATGTGAGCGTCAAACCGACGACCGAGATCTCGCGCAAACCTGGCGGCTTTGTCAGCCGTCTCTGAGAAGTCGGTTGCTGCGAGGATCGTTTTCGGCACGGGATCCATGATCGCCTCCTTCAGTTCGAACGAACAGACTCCGAGAACTTGCGTGTCTGAGCCTCGATTCGATCGAGGTCCAGGGTCTGGAGCTCGCGATTCCGCACGACGATGCGGCCGCGTATCACTACATGACGCACATCAGCGGCCCGGGCTGCAAAGACGAGGTGCGAATACGGGTCATACATCGGTGCGGTGTGGGGGCCTTCGACCTTGATGCAGATTAGGTCCGCCTCCCGTCCCTCGGTCAATCTCCCGATTTTGTCAGATAGCCCGAGGACCCTGGCGCCCTCCGACGTTGCCATCTCGATCATCGCCTTCGCCGGTAAGACGGTCGGGTCGCCGGTGATGCCCTTATGGAGGAGTGCAGCAATCTGCATGTCGCGAAGGAGATCAAGGGTGTTGTTGGAGGCGGCGCCGTCCGTCCCGAGCCCAACCTTGACACCGGCCGCCACCATCGCGGGCACTGGCGAAACACCCGATGCGAGCTTGAGATTGCTGACCGGGTTGTGCGACACCCCGGCTTCGAACTCGGCGAGGAGATCGATGTCTTCTGGCGATACGTGAACGCAGTGGGCGGCCACCGTACGATCGGACAGCACGCCGAGGTCGGCGAGATAGGCAACCGGCGAGACACCCTTTTCACTCAGCAGCTGTTCCACCTCCCAGGAGGTCTCCGAAAGATGGATCTGCATCGGCACTCCATACTCTTCGGCGAGCTCCGCTTCACGAACCAGGTCTATGGCGCTGACGCTGTAGGGCGAGTGAGCTGCAACGGAAGGAAGAATCAACGGGTGCTCGCGATAAGCTTCGATGAGTTCTCGCTGTTTTTCGAGCATTTCGTCGCTGGTGGCACAACGGGGCGTCGGGAAGCCGATCAGCGATTCAGCGATGACTCCCCGCATTCCGGCTTCCGCCAATACGGCGCACACCTCGTCTGCGAAAAAGTACATGTCAGTCGTGGTGGTGACCCCGGCCAGCAGCTGTTCGGCCACCGCCAATTCAGTCCCGAGCCGCACCACATCGCGTTTGATGTGTTCCTTCTCGACCGGCCAGATATGCTCCTCGAGCCATTGTTTGAGAGGAAGATCATCGGCGATCCCTCTGAGAACGGTCATCGCCAGGTGTGAGTGTGTGTTGACCAGACCGGGCAGGATCACGCAATTGCCGGCGTTGAGGACCTCGCCGGATGGCGCCAGCTCGAGGAGCTCCTCGGCCGGTCCGACCGCTGCGACGCGTCCATCCGCGATGGCCACGGCTCCGTTGCGAATCGGTTTAGAGCCCGGTTCCATCGTCAGGACGGTGCCACCGACAACCAGCATGTCCCAGTTGGCGTCGCTACTCATTCAATCCTCCATGACTCCACCCGGGCACAGTGATCGCTCGAGTTCCCGTGGTGGGGGTTCGGTCATTCTAACCCGGACGGGCTCTCAGAAGCCGCTGGCGTCGGCATATTTTCAGTGTGAGGCCGCGGCGGGAAGAGGTTAGTCCCACTCCTCCTTCAATCTCCGGAGATCACGGCGTTCGCGTTTTTTTGGGGCCCCAGCCCCCTGTGCACGCCTCGGAGGAGCCGAGAGCCGCTGCATCCGTCGCAATTCGAGCTCTTCCGGGGTCGGGGGCGGGGTGTGATCGATGTAGAGCTCCCGTGCTCGTGCCCGGGAGACGTTGGTTTTTTCGACCTCGACGACCTCGATGGTGCGACGTTGACCGCCAGCGATATGGAGAACAACTCTATCGCCGGCCCGCACCAAACGGTGGGCCTTTCCACGGTCGCCGTTGACCTCGACTCGACCGCGCCGGCAGGCGTTCTGGGCCTGAGAGCGGGTCTTGAACAGGCAGGCCACGTCAAGCCAGATATCCAATCGAACGGAATCGCCGTGTGTCATCGAAATCAGTGTCGTCCGTGTCCGTGCCAGCGTCAAGGCGGCCGGGTCACCCCTTCGGCAGATCCTTTGCCGCTCGGCCGATGCTGAAATAGCTGAATCCCTGGTCCTGCATCCGTTGCGGGTCGTAAATGTTGCGCAGGTCGATCACGGTTGGTTGTTTGAGGGTGGAGTGGATACGCTCCATGTGAAGTGAGCGGAACTGATTCCACTCGGTGACGATGATCAGGGCATCGGCGTCGGCCGCGGCTTCGTAGGAGTCGGCACAGTACTCGACCTCGGCGGGGAGATATTGGTGTGCATTGTCCATCGCCTCAGGGTCAAAGACTTTGACTCTGGCCCCATCCCCGACCATGGATTCGATGAGCGGAATTGAAGGGGAATCGCGCATGTCGTCGGTATCCGGTTTGAAGCTGAGACCGAGAACCGCGAGGACTTTTCCCGCGAGGTTTCCTTCGAGTGCGGACCGCACTCGATTGATGGCGTTGGACTTGATGCGATCGTTGACGGCGACAACCGTCTCGACGATCTCGAAAGGGCTGCCGGCGCCGCGAGCGATTTCGCTGAGGGCCTGCGTGTCCTTGGGAAAGCACGATCCGCCGTATCCGGGCCCGGGGTGGAGGAACTTGGGCCCGATCCGTTTGTCCAGCCCCATGCCTCTGGCCACGTGGTGGACATCGGCCCCGAGGCGATCACACAGATCGGCGACCTCGTTGATAAAGGTGATCTTGGTGGCCAGGAAGGCGTTTGAAGCGTACTTGATGAGCTCCGACGACTCCACGTTGGTGATCACAAACGGCGTCTCGATCAAGTACAACGGCGAGTAGATGTCCTTCATGATGGCCACGGCCTGGGTATCACGAGCGCCGATAACGACGCGGTCGGGGCGCATGAAATCTGCGATGGCGGACCCCTCGCGGAGAAACTCCGGATTTGAAACCACTGAAAACGGGTGTTCACCGGAGCCTTTTTCGGTGATGATCTGCTCGATGAGCTGTCCCGTGCCGGTAGGGACCGTCGATTTGGTGACGACCACCTTGTAACCGTCGAGGTTGTCCGCGATGGACTCGGCCACCTGGATCACGTACGAGAGATCTGCCGACCCGTCTTTTTTCGGTGGTGTTCCGACAGCGATAAATACGACAAGAGCTTCTTTAACTGCCGGCGCGAGCTCGGTCGAGAAATGGAGCCGTCCGGCCCTTGCGTTTTTTTCAACCAGCGTATCGAGTCCGGGTTCGTAGATCGGCATCACACCTTCCTGAAGCTTGGCAATCTTTTCCTCGTCGTTGTCGACACAGGTGACGGTGTTCCCGAAGTCCGCCAGACAGGCGCCTGTGACCAACCCAACGTACCCCGTACCGACGACGCAGATGTGCATATAATCTCCCGGTTGCGACAACGAGTCGCTGAATCATGTTAGCAAAGGCCGATTTCGGATTTCGGATTTCGGATTTCGGATTTTCGGTCGAAGCCCGCATTTCTGAAAGAATTGGGAGACTTCCACCCGAATGGCTGGATAAGAAAGACCCTGGCGGAGGTGAGTGAGGCGAGATGAGAATAGTCTGCGGGGACTGGATCTTCGCTCATGACAAATCCGAAATCCGAAATCCGAAATCCGAAATTCCAGAATTCTAGAATTCCAGGCTACTCTGTCCCCGGCTCTTGCCGACGGAGGTTGTGCCATGCCCGTCCCGTTGCTCGATCTGACCCGCCAGTACGTACCACTCCGCGAGGACTTTCGCCGGACCCTCGATCGCGTGTGTGAATCCCAGAGGTTTATTCTCGGCCCCGAAGTCGAAGCATTCGAAGCCGAGGCCGCCGAGGCTCTCGGTGTTCCGCACGCGGTGGGCGTGACATCCGGCACCGATGCTCTCCTGGAAGCGCTGATGGCTCTCGGTGTCGGTCCCGGAGACGAAGTCGTAGTCCCGACCTTTACCTTTTTCGCGACCGCCGGAGTGGTCACCCGGCTCGGAGCCACGCCCGTTTTTGTGGATATCGATCCCGTGGATTTTTGCATCGACCCGAAACAGCTGGCCGATCGAATCGGTCCTGCGACTCGGGCTGTTGTGCCTGTCCACCTCTTTGGTCAGTCGGCTGACATGGACGCAATTCTCGAGGTCGCGGGCACCGTGCCGGTTCTCGAGGACTGCGCTCAGGCATGGGGGGCGGATTACAACGGCCGGCAGGTCGGCTCCATGGGTGTCATGGGAGCGTTCTCGTTCTTCCCGTCGAAAAACCTCGGTTGTTTTGGTGACGGTGGCCTCATTACCACCGGTGACCCCGAACTCGACCGTAGCCTTCGCGAGCTCCGGGTACACGGTCAGGCGGGTTCCTACGAACACCCCGTTGTCGGTGGGAACTTTCGGATCGACGCCCTGCAGGCCGCCATTCTCCGTGTCAAACTCCCGCACGTCACCGGTTGGATCGAAGGGCGGCGCGCCAACGCCGACCGGTACCGGCGTCTGTTTTCTGAAGCAGGTCTGGACGGGATCGTCCGTCTCCCTGAATCGGTTGCCGGGCGTGGCCACACCTTCAACCAGTACGTGGTCCGGGTGCCGAAGCGTGACGCCCTGCGTGCGTTCCTACTGGATCGCGGTATCGGCGTCGCGGTCTACTATCCGTTGCCGCTGCATCTGCAACCCTGTTATTCCGATCTCGGCTACCGCCAGGGCCAGCTCCCGGTCGCAGAGACGGCGAGTTCCGAGGTTCTGGCCTTGCCCGTCTTTCCGGAACTCACGGAAGACGAACAGCGCGAGGTTGTGGATGGGGTCGCGGAGTTCTACAACCCCTGATGCGGATCCTGCTGGTCACCAGCCGCTATCCCGTGCCTGCCTGGCGCGGCAACCAGGTGCGGGCGATCGAGTGGCTGTCGGCCCTTTCCACCAGCGACGTGCTACTGATGTGTCCGCCCGAAGGAGGCGGCGGGTCGGAGCCGATTCAGGCGAAGGTGGCACCATTTTCATCGTCTCCGATCGATCGGGCAATCGGTTTGCTCAGAGCTGCTGCGTCCGGCAGACCGTTTCAGGAGGGGTTGTATGACGGTGGTGGGGCGCGGCGCGCGATTGCCGGGGCCGTCAGGGATTTCTCGCCGGATGTAGCCATCATCCAGATGGTCCGTTGCGGGTGGGCTGCCGAAACCGTCTTCGGAGTCGGGACCGGGGTGCCGGTCGTTTTTGACGCCATCGACGCCATGGGGCTTCATTTCGATCGCGCCGCCAGGTCCGCGCCCTTCTGGTTGGCCACATTTCTGCGAAGCGAAGGAGGGCGATGCCGGCGGCGTGAACGGTGGTTGAGTCGATCAGCTGCCTATACCGTGGCGGTCTCCGATCGGGATCTCGATGAGTTGTCCGTCCCCGAGGGGCGCGGACGGGTCATACCAGTGGCTGGCCGGGAGGCTGGACCCGGCGGCAGGGCGACCAACGAGCAGATCGTCCTGCTTTCCGGGAATCTGGGCTATCGTCCGACTGTAGAGGGTGCGCAGTGGTTTGCTCGAGAGGTCTGGCCCCGGGTTCGCGCCCAGGTGCCGGATGCGCGGTGGATTCTCGCCGGAGCGCGTCCCTCGTCGACGATTCGGCGGCTGTCGCGGTCGGATGGGGTGGAGGTTCATGCCGACGTGCCCGATCTCGGCGCCTATATGGGTCGGACGCGGGTCGCGGTGGCCCCGATGAGCAGTGGATCCGGTGTGCCCATAAAGGTTCTGGAGGCGATGGCCGCTGGGGTGCCCGCGGTCGTCCACCCATGGGCCGCCGACGGGCTTGCGGCTGACGCCGTGCCGTCGGTTGTGGTCGCCGAGAACGCCGACTCGTGGGTCGAGCATTTGGTGCGGCTGCTCGGCGATGAGGCCGCCGCACAGGACCTCGGAGGGCGTGGTCGTTCTGCGTGGCGCAGGAGTTACCATCCCGAGGTCGTTGCCCAGCAGATTCGCGATGTGGTGAGCGATGCCGCCGCGGGCGGTACGTAACTGCTTGGTGTTCCCGAGAGGAGCCAGGTACGCCTCCGTGTGGTTGAGGACCACATCATGCCGGGAATCCAGGTACCTCCGACGTACGCCGACTTTCCCTATTCGCTTCCCGGGAGGAGGCCAGGCACGCGGCCCGTCGGACGGCCCGGATGCCAGGCACCTCCGCCGCACATTGTTGCTTTAACTGAAGAGCTCCAGCGTGTCGACGTCACCCTTGCCCTCGCGGATCAGTACGGGCTCGTCGCCGGACATATCCACAACGGTCGACGGCACGGGCAACAGGATGCCGCCGTCGATCACCATTTCGACCCGGTTTCCGAGTGACCGATCGATCTCTTCAGGGTCGTTGACGAAGTCGTGCTCGGGGTCGCGAATCGATGAGCTCAGGAGGGGCTCTCCCAGTTCTTCCAGAAATGCCAGGGCAATGGGGTTGTCGGGCATCCGGATGCCGATCGTGCGGCGCTTGCGGAGCATGATCTTGGGAACCTCCGGGCTGGCCTCGAAAATAAAGGTGTAGGGCCCCGGGAGCACGCGTTTCAAGAGCCGATACGCCGGCGTTGAAACGCCTTTGGCGAATCGACCCAGCATGGCCATGTCGGATACCAGGATGGACAGGGGTTTCTTGGGGTCCATGTCCTTGAGTTTGTACAGGCGTTGGATGGCATCGTGGTGCGTGATCCCACAGGTCAGACCATAGACGGTGTCGGTCGGCATGACGACGATCCCCCCGTCGCGCAGGACCTGTACCGCCCGTGCCAACAACCAGGGCTGGGGTTCGATGGGATCGATTTCGAGATACATGCTCGGTAGTGCCTCCTTGGGCTTAACGTGTATACAGTTGAGGCTCGCCGCAGTCAACTGCGGCTGGACACTGGATGCTGGATTCTAGATGCTGGATATGTTTTGGTGTAGCCCGAAGACCGCAGCCGAATTCACCTGCCCCCCTCCCCCAATTGACGAAGGGGAGGTGAGAACTGCCATCTTGTTATATCAAGCATCAAGCATCAAGCATCCTGACCGCATCTGCACGAGTGATGCGGAAAGCGTAGAATGAGCCCAAGCTGTTGAAGGAGGATGGGTATGAGCTCAAGCAGACTCAACAAGATCGGCGTCATCGGCATCGGTACGATGGGCAACGGCATCGCCCAGGTTGCGGCACAGAGCGGATTCGAAACAGTGGTCATGGATGTCGATGCGGGAGCGCTCGAAAGCGGGCTCGATGCCATTACCCGGAGCCTTGATCGACTGGTGAAGGCCTTCGACAAATCCGGAGGCGAAAAGGGCATCACGGCCGAGGCCAAAGACGAAGCAAACGGTCGTCTTTCGACCACTACCAGCGAGAAGGATCTTCTCGATTGTGACCTGATCATCGAGGCGGTGCCCGAAAAGCCCGAACTCAAGGAGATGATCAACCGCAAACTGGCCGAACTCGGCTACGACAAGCTTCTGGTCTCAAACACCTCGGGTATCAGCATCACCCGCCTTGGAGCCTCGTACGGCAAACCTGAGAATTTTATGGGGATGCACTTCATGAATCCGGTGCCGATGCAGAAGGGGGTGGAGATCATCCGCGGGCTGGCGACGTCGGATGAGACCTACGAAACTGTGGTTGCCCTGTGCCATGACCTCGGAAAGATCGAGATACCGGCCGAAGACAAAGCGGGATTCGCCATCAACCGGATGTTCGTGCCCTTTGTCAACGAAGCGATTCGCGTAGTCGAGGAAGGGATCGCTGCGGTCGATGATGTCGACAAGTGCACCTATTGCCTTGGCCATCGGATGGGCCCGTTGATGACCGCAGATTATGTGGGCCTCGATACCATGCTTTTCATCTGCGAGGTGATCGAGGAGGAACTGGGCAGCTTCTACAAACCGAGCCCTCTGCTCAAACGACTCGTCGAGTCGGGACAACTCGGTGCAAAGACCGGTTCCGGCTTTTACGTGTGGGAAAAATACAAGGCTCAGGGGGTCAACCCCGAAGTCGCGAGGTATCGCATCAAGTAGAGCGCGATCTGCACCCACAGATGGGCCGGAGGTCAGCATGAGGATGGAAAAAAAAGACGACTGGGACGCCGCCGATGTCAAGCAGAAACCACCGGGCCCGGAGATTCTGACCACACGGAGGATCCTATGGGGCCTGGCGGCCGTGGCCCTGGTTGCCATTGCCGTCGGAAGTGTGGTGTCGCGCGATGAGTACCAGTTTCGGGAGTCTCCTTCACGTCTCCTCGGTATGTGGTCCTGCGAGGACCCGGAAAGATCCGATATCTGGGTCGAGTTCCGACCCGAATTCGTCGTCTTCGGTACCGGCGGTACGGGCACTCTGAAGGCCCGGATTCTGGGCATCAAGTTCGAACAGGTGGGTGACGTGGAGCGTTACACGGTTTTCTACCGCGATCTTGCGGGCAAAGAGCACAACAAAGAGGTCGTGCTCGCCCCACCCGGTACCAGCTTGCGGTTTTCGGATGAGCCGGGGGTGGACTGGACGCGGTTCGACCAGTAGCCGTCGTCACAACACCCAGGCATAGCCGACCTTGGCGAACACCGTCCGGTTGACCTGCGTCAGACCGAAGTTCTGGTCTCCAACGGAGTTGTCGGAGTAGCCGACAAACAGCACCGTGCTCGGGTTCACCTTGTAGGAAAAGAGTAACTGGCCAAACAGGTTCTGATACTCGGAGCCGCGGCCGTCGGTGTAGAGATCAGGGTTGAATCGGTCTCCTACGTGCTGCACGATCGCGCGCACAAAACAGCGTGCGTTGAACTGCCACGAGGCCTCCATCTGCCCGATGGTCGAGGTATAGAGCCAGCCCTCGGCGACCTCCATTTTTTCCCGCGTGAAGCTGGGCGCGATGAAGAAGTGGCGCCCGAATCGATACCAGAAACCGACATCGGTATTGACGAAGTCTCCGGGCCGGGTGTTGACGTAGTCGATCTGGCCGCCGCCCTCGAGGTTGAGCCAGACGTGACTGTGTCCGTTGGGTCGGGCGCAGACGTGCAGTCGGAGGCGATTGAAATCGAAGTTCTGGCCGTTGTAGCCCTCGCGCACCCGGCTCGGACGAACAACCGAATGGGACTGAATCGGACCCTCGATTGTGAACTGGACGACATCCTCGTGAAACAGAAGAAAACCGCTCTGATCTTCGGTATCAGCGATCTTCGCCTTGATGTTCATTCGCGAATACCAGCTGCCGTCGTAGGCGTTCCAGGTGTAGCCGAGGCCCACCTCAGCGTGGCGGTAATCCACTTGCGGCATGAAGCCGAGATCGGCTCGAAATCCCTGGCCGATGTCGGCGTACGCGGCCCACCACTCCCAGGTTCGGGTGTCGTGCATGTAAACCAGTTCGCCCGCCCAGTCGTCGAACGAGCCCTCGGGTTGATCGAAGTCCACCACCACCTCGTCCGGGTAGTGGGTCGTCGATTTCAGGATCTGGACGAGCACGCGGTCTTTCGGGGTGAGGCGCAGGTCTGCATCGACACCTGCAACTCGATTCAGATAGTCTGAGCCACTGCGGTTGGTGAACAACCCGCCGATCGTGAAGCGGTTCCCGATGTCGTACTTGTAGCGGAGGACAGTCGCGGTGGTCGCCTCATCGAGTGACGTCGCGTTTGAACTCTCGCTCCCGGGGATGATGAGGTTTGTGACGTCGTCGTCGACCACGTAGGCGCCGATGGTGTGTGGGCCCTCCTTGCCGGTGAGTTTGAGCCCCCATGCGGGGTCCCGCATCATCCGGGTGTAGACGACGTTCATGCTGGTGTCGAAGTAGTCGGCCCCCTCCATGAAAAAGGGCCGCTTCTCGGGGTAGAAGATGGCGAAGGGGCGGTTGACCGCCAGCTCGCGTGCGTCGGCCTCGACCTGCGAGTAGTCGGGGTTGAGGGTGGCGCTGACCGTCATGTTGGGTGTGAACCCCCACCGCGCTGTGATGCCGAACTCGACGTCGGTGTCGCCGTTGACCATCGGGCCATTGGGGAGGTCATCCCGCTCATCGGTGCGCGACGCGGTCAGGGTGGGGACGATCTCGATGTTGCGGCCGGGGGAAACCCCGGCAAATCCCTCGATCTTGAGGGCCTGGCAGAGATAGCAGTTGTTGCTGCGGTCGCGTGGGAAGGTGCCCATCTGGGCGGTCGTGTTCCGGGGATAGCCGCGAATGGCATCAAAACCCCAGATCTGCGCTCCGTCGCTGCGTTGAAACCGCAGGGTCGAAAAGGGGATTTCGATTTCCGCGGACCAGCCCCATTCGGTCATGGTGGCGGCCGACTTCCAGATGCCATCCCAGGGGGTCTGGCCGGTGGACTCGGATTCGATCTGATCCATCTGGACACCCAGCGGGTTGACAACGAAGAGGTAGTCCCGGCGTTCGTCGTTAAAGGTGTCGAAAACGACGCCCACCCAGTCGTCGTTCCACGCCTGGTCGCGGTCGGCCAGGTGGGCCCGGATCGCGGAAGGGTCTGGGTCGTAGGCACGGAAGCCGACGTAAAGGCGGTTGGCATCGTGCATGACCAGCACCTCGGTGCGGATCGGAGCGGGGGTGTTTTCTCCCGGACGGACCTCGTAGTCGAGGGTCGACAGCCAGGCGCGTTGCCACACCGGTTCGTCGAGGACACCGTCGATTTCGACGCTGGTGTCGATAAGGGGGATCGATGACGGCGCCCGGCCTGCTGGAGGGCTGTCGGTGGGAGACGATGCGGCAGCCCAGGCCGCCAGCACCAGGGGAACCGCGAACGAAAAGAATAATGCCCGCTTCAACGGGCAGCCCCAAACGAATGCGCGTGCCAAAATTCTCTTTCCATCGCCGAGAGTACGGGGAGAGTGGTTTATTTGTTTCGTTTGTCTCGAATACGCTCTGTTTGTTGAAATGAATTCTCAGCGGGCGTCCCCGCCCGGTCATTCTGAGCGATCGAGCACTGCATAGACCGCAGGCACCACCAGCAGGGTGAGCAGGGTGGACGTGATCATGCCGCCAATGACGGTGAGCGCCATCGGCGTTCGCAGCTCGGCGCCCTCGCCGAGACCGATGGCCATGGGGAGCAGACCGAATACCGTGGTTGCTGCGGTCATCAGAATCGGGCGAAGACGAACCTGCCCGGCGCGTGCCAGGGCCTCCGTCTTTTTCATGCCTTGCTGTCTGAGGTGATTTGCATAATCAACGAGAACAATGGCGGCATTGACGACGATACCGGCGAGGAGAATACAGCCGATAAGGGACACGACGCTGAGCGTGACCCCGAAGAGCCACATCGTGATTAGTACTCCGATGGCCGCAAAGGGTACGGAGAACATGATGACGAAGGGGTGGAGCAGGCTCTCGAACTGGGAAGCCATCACCAGGTAGACCATGAAGATGGCGAGGCCGAACGCCAGTTTCATGGAACTGAAGGAGGTGGCCATTTCCTCCTCCTGCCCACCCATGCGCCAGTCGTACCCGGAGGGCCAGGTCATAGAGTTGAGAACCGAACGGATCTCAGACGTCACCGAACCCAGATCGCGGCCGGCAAGGTTGGCGGTGATCAGTGCAACCCGGGTTCCGTCGGCGCGGCGGATCTCGGCCGGCCCCTCTATCTCTACCACCTCCGCGACGGCCGAGAGGGGGATCGAGGTGGTCCCGGCGTGGGTCACCGTCAGGCTCTCCAGCGCCCGGGCCGAATCCCGGAAACGTTCCGCCGCCCGGACTCGAATGTCGATGGTGCGATCGGTACGGGTAATGTCGGTGGCGATATCCCCTTGGACCATGGACCGCAGCACCGAAGCGACGTCCGATACCCCGAGACCATAGGCCGCCAAACGGTTGCGGTCGAGGCGAATCTGGAGCTCTGGGTGACCGCCCTCGGTGGATGAGCTGATGTCCGCGAGACCCTGGATGTTTTTGAATCTAAGGACGGCGTCATTGGCCAGACGTTTCAGGAGCTCGATATTGAACCCCCGGATCTCGACCTCGATGGCGGTCTTGAAACTGAAGTAGGAAGGGCGGCCGAAGCGGGCAACGATCGGCGGTCGCGCGCCCTCTGCCTCCATGGCATCGCCGCCGAGAGCGATGTTGTCGGCGTCGATGGCTTCGCGTATTTGGATCATGGCCGCGTCCTCGGCCTCTCTCGATACTGGCGGATTCAATGTGACTGTGATTTGCCCAAGGTATTCCCGGAGTTCGCCGGCGGTCCCTCCCTGTTCGTTGGACGTGCCGGCAATGGTGTAGGTGGTGTTGAGGTTCTCGATGGACTCGGCCGCTCTGGTGAGCCCCGCCAACCGGTGGTCGGTGACCTCGAGGCGGGTGCCCGGTGGAAGCTCCAGATCGGCGTAGAATTCGCCCTGTATCAACTCGGGGATGAGTTCGGAGCCGAGAAAGCGGAAGAGTCCGAGACTGAGGATCAGGAGTCCGATGGTTGCCGTGACGACCACCAGGGGCCGGCGCAACACCGACGTGACGGTCGCCGTGTAGAGGTCTCCCAACCAGTCGAGGAACCGGTCGAAGAGATCGAGCACGGGCCGCAGGGCGGAGCTCACGATACGACCCAGCAGCCGGATGGTGCCGAAGATGAAACCGAAGACTGTCGTCGTGACTGCAAAGACCACCGATCCGGCAAACTGCAGCCATCGCGGCGAGTCGGCTCGGTCCTCGGGTTGAGAGGCAGAATCGTCGAACCGGAACTCACGTGAGGCGAGCATTGGAATGAGGGTCAGGGCCACCACCAGCGACACGAGCAGTGAAAAGGCCACCGTCAGCGCCTGGTCCCTGAACAGCTGAGCAGCGACGCCTTCGACGAAGACGATAGGCACAAAGACGCAGATGGTGGTCATGGTTGAAGCCGTGATGGCACGCCCGACCTCTGATGTGCCGACCCGCGCGGCCTCCACTTCGTCAAGACCTTCGTCTCGTTTTCTCTGTACCGACTCAAGCACGACGATGGCGTTGTCCACCAGCAACCCGACACCGAGGGTGAGTCCGCCCAGGGACATGATGTTGAGTGAAATGTCCGCCACGTACATCAGAAAGAAGGTCGCCACCACCGATACCGGGATGGAAACGCTGATGATCAGGGTCTTTTTTGCCGAGCGCAGGAAGAGAAAGAGCACCATGATCGCCAGCAGACCGCCGTAAAAGGCGGTCTCGAGCACCTCGCGCACAGCCTGGCGGATGTACCGAGCCTGGTCGGTGATGATGTCGAGACGCAGACTGGGGTTGACCCTCACCAGATCCGTACGAACCTCAGCGAGCTTTGCCTGGACCGCGTTGGAGACTGTGACGGTATTGGTGCCTCCCTCCTTGTAGACAGCCAACTCCACCGATTCATCGCCGTCGATGCGGGTGATGATCTCCCGTTCCTTGTGGCCCGTGTACACCCGGGCCACATCCGACAGTCGAACGATAGCCTTTCCAGTTCTCAAAACCACGATGCTGCGCATGTCTTCCGCGCGCAGGAACTCGTTGAGGGTCCTCACCAGGTATTCGGTGTGGCCGTCTCGCAAGGTGCCGCCCGTGATGTTCACATTCTCTGCGGCCAGACGACTTGCGATCTGACCCGCCGAGAGCCCCAGTCCGGCCAGCTTGCGTTCGTCCAGGTCCACCTGGATCTCTTCCTCCAGGCCACCGGACACGACCACCGCTGCAACGCCTTCGATGCGCTCGAGCGCGCGTTTGACGTCCTCCTCGGCGAGGAAGCGCATGCGCGTGAGTTCGCCCGATCCGTGGAGCCCGATGCGCATGATGGGATCCAGCGACGGGTCGAACTTGAGGAGCACCGGAAGCTCGGCATCTGAGGGCAACCGAACCCTGTCGAGACGGTCACGCACATCGAGGGCCGCAAAATCCATGTTGGTGTCCCAGGCAAACTCGAGGGTCACCTCGGAGGTGTCGGCCCGGGACGACGAGGTGACGCGAACCACGTTGTTGACGACGCCGACCGCGTTTTCGATGGGTCGGGTCAGTAACGACTCGACTTCGATGGGCGCCGTGCCTTCGTAGGTGGAACGAATGGTAAGGGACGGGTAGCTGATGTCGGGCAGCAGGTTGACCGCGAGGTTGCGGAAGGCCACCACACCGAAGACGACCGCCGCCACCGAGAAGATGAAAATGGTGACCGGCCGCCGGATCGCAAGATCGACGATCTTCATCGTCTGCCAATCCGCGAGTTCAGGACCAACGTCATGATCCGCCCTCGCCGCGGACCTGTTTCACGACCTCTTCGATCCGTTCGTCGGACATGCCGGACTGTTTCATGCGTTCCTTGATCTGTTCGAGCTCCTCCGGCGACGCCCCTTTGAGGCGTTGCGCCATGAATGGCGGGATATCGCCGGTGCCGTCCTGGCCCATGCCGCCGCCCTGCCGGCCTTCCTGTCCTCCCCGCTGGCCCGGTCCACCTGGACGACCACCGCCGGCCTGAATCTGTTGAATACGTTCTTCGATCTCCTTGTCCGACATGCCCCGCTCCTTCATCCGCTGGCGCATGGCTTCAATGGCCTCTGGAGGGGGTCCGCCGACGTCGCCGGCTGGGGCCTTCGGTGTCTGGGGTGGGGCGTCTCCCATCACCTCGATGGGTGTACCGTCCGCGAGGCCGTCCTGACCGACGATGATCAGGAGGTCGCCCTCCGCCACACCTTCGGTGACCTCCACCGAATCCTCGTCACGTAAACCGAGAGCCACCTCGCGGCGTTGCGCCTGACCATCGACCTTGAGATAGACCGTGTCTCCGAGGCTATCGAGGACCAGCGCGTTCCTGGGGATGACGGTGGCGTTGTCGTGGGTCTCGGTTTTGAGAAAGACGGAGGCGAACATGCCCGGCCGGAGCAGATTTCGACCGTCGACCTCGAGGGTCACCGTGAATGTGCCGGTTGCGGGATCCACCGTTGGCCGCAGACGCGCCACAGCTGCATCGAAGATTTCATCGGGGTAGGCCTCGACCCGGATATGGGCCGTCTGACCCATGCGAATCTGCGAGAAGTCCTTTTCGGGTACCTCGACCCGGCAGAGCAGGGGAGTGAAATCAGAGATGCGAAAGAGCGTGGTGCCCGATGTGACGTACTGCGCGAGCTTGATGTTTCGGGTCACCACCAGGGCTCCGAAGGGTGCGCGGATTTCGGTGTAGGAGAGCTGGATCTGGGCGGAATCCAACTGCGCCTCGGCCGAGCTGAGCTTCGACATGGCCGTATCGTAGGCCTCCTGGCTCACCAGTCCCTCGCCGAATGATCTCTTGGTGCGGTCAAACGCCAATCGTGCTTCGTCACGGGTCACAGTGGAGATGGCGACCTGGTTCTGGGCCTCCCGCCTGTCGATGGTGGCGATGAGTTCGCCTGCCCGAATCGTCCGTCCCTCCTCGGTGAAAATCTTGGTCACGGGACCCGAAGTCCGGGCGACGATGTCCACCTCGTTCTCGGCCTCGAGGGTGCCGTTGGTCTCCAGATACTGCGAGATTGAGCGCCGCTCGATGACTTCCACCCGCACCGGGACGGCAGCTGACGGGGCGCCGCCGCCCATTCCGGGACCCATCATGCCCGAGCGACCACCGCCGGAGCCTTGGCCCGGCTGTTGGCCCTCGTCGGATCCGCCGCAGGCGGTGAGGGTGAGAAGGATGATTGCGAGAACTGGGGAGTATTTCTTCATGGTTGCTTCCGTTGTGAGTCGATGGAATCGGGGTCACCGTCGGGGACGGGAACCGGAACGGGGACGGAGAAGACTGGACTGCTCCTCCTCGCGATGTCCGCGGCAATGCGGCGGACGAAGAGAGTGAGATCGTCCACCAGCGAGTAGACCGTGGGGATGACCATCACCGTGAGGAACGCGGAGGTCATGAGACCGCCGAGGATCACCAGACCTACCGGCGCCCAGAAGGCGGCGCGTCCATCGGGCGCTCCGAAGACGCTGGGCAGGAAGTAGCCGGCGACCATGGGCGAGAGACCGAGCACCGTGGTGATCGCGGTCATGAGGATGGGCCGCAAGCGGTGCCGGCCGCCAAGCACGATGGCTTCGTCGCGGGGCAGACCCTGGGTTCTCAGGCGATTGATGTGGTCCACGAGAACGATCGCGTTGTTGACGACGATGCCTGCGAGGATCACCAGACCCATGTCCGAGCTTGACGACCGGGCCTGGCCGGCGACTGTCATGATCAGTCCGACACCGACAAAGGCGAACGGCACCGAAAACATGATGGTGAATGGTTGGGCAAAGCTCTCGAAGAGCGACGCCATGACCATGTAGATCAGCACCAGTGCGAAGAGCAGCAGGAAGAGCGCTTCAGTTGAGTCCTGCTCGCCGCTCATCCAGTCTTCGCCCTCCACGACCTCATAGCCCGCCGGGAGGTTGAGGCTTTCCACAGCCTGTTGGGCCATGCGTTGGGCCATGAAGGAAGGAGTGCCGGTGGCGGTATCGGCAGTGATCGTGAGAGTGGACTGGCGGTCGATGCGTTCGATGGATCGTGCTCCTTGTGAGGTCTCGAAGTCGGCCACCGAACCGATGGTCTGTCGGCTGCCGCCGAACGCCAGGGGCAGCTTTTTGAGTTGATCGAGCGTCTGCCGATCTTGCTCGCGGTGCTGGACCACGACATCGAGTTCACGGTCTTCCACCTCAAAGTATGTGACAGCCCGCGATGAAAGCGCCGACGAAACGCTTTGGCCGACCGCCTGCGACGACAGCCCTGCAGCGAGGATGCGCTCCCGGTCAGGCCGAACCAGGATCTCCTCGTCTCCGCTCTCCAGCGACGAATCGGCGTCGCGGATCCCGGCCAGCCCGGCGAGGGTCGACACGGCGCGATCGGCGTACAGCTCGAGAGTCTCGAAATTTTCGCCGCGAATTTGGAGCTCGACGCCGGATCCTGATCCGGAGTGGCCCCTCCTCGATCTCGAAAGCGTGAATGTGACGCCCGCTCGGGTCGGCATCAGCGTCTCGATGCGGTCGCGGATCTCGGCGGTGTCGAGCCGACTGGCCTCTTCGTCGGTCAAATAGACGTCGAAGCGGTTGCCCCGCGACCAACCCCGAGATCGCCCGGAACCGCGCCGAAAGGTGTGCGTGATGTTGGCGATCTCGAGCTCGTCCCGTCGGTCATCGAGAAGGGCGTAAACATCGTCGTAGAGCGAGCGTTTCTGTTCCACCGAGTAGCTCTTCGGGGTATCGACGGAGACGGAAACCTGCCGTTCCATGGAACCCATCGAGAACGTCCGTTCGATGTTCTGGTACAGATGCCAGGAACCGACCAACGCCGCCACCACCAGGGTGGCGAAGGCCAGCCGGTGGCGGAGCATGAAGACCAGGCTTCGGGCATAGGTGTCGGCGAAACGGTCCCACATCCTGCTCACCTTTGGACGTTCGCCGCCGAGCAGTCTGGCCGCCACCATGGGGACCACCGTCACTGCCACCAAGAACGAGGCGGCCATCACCACCACGACGGTCAGCCCGATGTTGCCCATGAACAGGGCAAACCGACCACCGCTGGAAAGAAAGATCATGGGAAGGAAGACACAGACTGTTGTCAGCGTCGAGGCGGCAATCGGCAGCACCACCTCGGAGGCCCCGTAAAGGGTGGCGGTACGCGCGTCCTCGCCAAGGTCTTCGTGATGGCGAAAGATGCTTTCGATGACGACGATGGAGTTGTCCACCAGCATGCCGATGGACAGCATGAGCCCCATCAACGACATGATATTGAGGGTAAGGTCGGTCCAGCCGGCCTGCCGCGAGAGGTACATGAAGACAAAGGTCACCACCACCGAAACGGGGATGGCGATCGCCACCAGCAAGGTGCTCCGGAATCGGCGCAGGAAGAGGTACATGAAGACCACGGCAAGCGCTCCGCCCAGCAAGCCGGTGTTGCGCAGCTCCTTGATGCCGTTGCGGACGTCGTCCGAATCGTCGCGATAGATATTGATCTGCAGACCTTCGGCCGCGGGCAGTTCGAGGATGCGGTCGAGCTCGGTCTTTGCCCCTTCGATCATGGCCAGTAGATTGGCCGTAGAAGCCTTGTAGAGCCGTATATTGAGCGCTTCCTTGCCGTTCAAAAAGTCCCACTCGTCCTGTTCTGGGTAGGCCATCTCGATGGTCGAAACGTCACCGAGTCGGAGACCACCACCGAGCGGGAGGGCCCGGATTTCCTCGAGGTTGGTCAGTTTTCCGTCGACTCGCACCATGAAGCTTTTCGAGCCGTCCCGAACGATTCCCGCAGAGACGGTCTCGTGATTTTCGCGAATCACCGATGCCACCCTACGGACATCGATTCCCAACGAGGCGAGCCGGTCCGGGATGAGATTGATTTGGACCTCTCGCACCTCGATTCCGCGCACATCAACGTCGGCGACCCCTTCGAGGCGCTGCAGTCGCCGGGCGATCACGTCCTCCGCAAAGCGGTACAAACGCTCGCGAGGCCAGGTGGCGCTGACCTGGAACCGCAAGACGGGCCGGTCCGAGCTTTGAAAGCGACGGATCTGGATCCGTTCGAGATCGTCGGGGAGGCGGTTTCGAACCCGATCGACCCGGTCGCGGACGTCTACTGCGGCGAGATCCATGTCGGTGCCGTCGACGAACCGAAGGTTGATGCTGCCCGAAGACGAAGTGGCCACGGCGGTGAGGGTCTTGACTCCGTTGATGGTGCTCAGACTGTCCTCGAGAGGCCGCACGATAAGCCGCTCGGTCTCTGCCGGCGAGGACGAAGGATACGGGGCGCTCACCGAGATATTCGACGAAGAGAAGGCGGGCAGGAACTCCAAAGGCAACCGGGTCAACGACAACCAACCCAGGACCATGACTCCCAGAACGGCCATGGCCATGGTGACGCGGCGATCCACCGCGAATCGGATGATCGGATTGACCTTCATGAATCTCGCCCTCCAGCGTCCGAACCGCGCTATTCCATCACGAAATCATGGTCCGTGCCAGGTGGCGATGGACTCTCCGGGATGGTATGGAGATCGGAATTCTCCCATTGATCATTCCAACGCACCCCCTCGAGACACAAAGATGCACGGCGACCACTACGGCCGCCGTGCACGCGATGGGGGAGGGGATTATTGGGTGCGGCGTCCACCGGACCGGCGTGTGAACCGTTTGCCGAAGTTCCCGCGCATCTCTTCGAGCTGTGCGAGCTGTTCAGGTGTGAGCACTGCGAGGGCATCGGCCTTGGTGCTCTGGGTCAGGACCATGAGGCCGATCTGGATTTGCGACTGCTCGGTCGCGTGCGCGCGAAAGGCCCCCTCGTCGAAGATCGTGGGGTCCGGGTGTGCCTCGCGGTAGGCTTCGCGACCGGCACGCAGCTGCTCGGCGTAGGCCTCGATTCCCGGACGCGCCTCGTCCAGAATTGTCTGGATTTCTGCGAGTTGCACGTCGGTCAATCCAAGTTGCTCGGCGAACCTGGGCAGCATACGCTCGATAAAGCCGAGACCGTTGTCGGGGCCGTGATTCCCGCCGTGCGGGCCCTGGCCCCAGGCGCCGCCGCCGGGCCCACCCCCGGATCCGGACCCGTTGTCGCCGCCCGGCACGCCCTGCGCGACGAGGGTGAGAGGGACCGCGACCAGGACCGCGGCCGCGATGGTCAGGATGGTGTTTCGTACTTTCATGAGAACCTCCTTGTGTTTCGCCGCCGTGGCGGCGTGTGTTCGGTCATGCGGTGAAACGTCCGTGGTGTCTTTATTGTTGACCAACAAATGCAAACAAACGCACGGCTTCTCTAAAGAAAGATCAAGGACCTCGGCGGGCTGGTAGGATCGGGTCATGACGAGGGCCCTGATCATCGACGATGACGCCGACCTGTGCGAGCTCTTAACTGAGTATTTGCAGGGGGAGGGGCTCGAGGTTGAGGCCGTTCACGACGGTGTCACCGGGGTTGTCCGTTGTCTCGAAGCCACCCCGGATCTGGTGATCCTCGATGTCATGTTGCCCGGCCTCGGAGGGTTCGAGGTCCTGAGCCGGATCCGCGAACGGTCAAAGGTGCCGGTGATCATGCTGACGGCGCGTGGTGAAGACGTGGACCGGATCGTGGGCCTCGAGATGGGTGCGGACGACTATCTGCCCAAACCCTTCAATCCCCGCGAGCTGGTGGCACGTATTCGTGCCATCCTCCGCAGGGTCGCGGGTGAAACGACAGGCGACGGACCGGAACTCTTTTCGGTCGGCGATCTCCACCTGGACCTGGGTGCGAGAGAGGTTCGGTGCAGCGACCGGCTCGTCGAACTCACCGGGGCCGAGTTCATGATCCTGGAAGTCCTCATTCGCGAGGCGGGAACCGTGGTGGGTCGGGACGATCTGTCGCGCCAGGCGCTGGGCCGGCGGTCGAGCGCTTTCGATCGAAGTCTCGATGTCCACCTCTCCAATCTGCGGCGCAAGTTGGGGCCATCGCTCGACGGCGGTGAACGAATCAAGACCGTCCGCGGCGTCGGATATGTGTACGTCAAGCACGGCGGGAGCACTTCGTGATTTCGGATTTCGGATTTCGGATTTCGGATTTGCCACCCGTCCTCCCGGCACGCGGGACGCGTGCCCCACAAGACACCCGATCCCGGAGCGGTTGTGGGGCAGCCGCCCCGGCTGCCGGGTTGGGGGCTGTTCAGGCATTCCGAAATCCGAAATCCGAAATCCGAAATTGAGACCATGAAAAGCCTCTTCCTCCGCATCTTCCTCTGGTTCTGGATCGCCATGGTGGTGGTGGGTGTGGTGCTCGTCGTGACCTCGCCATACTTCACTCAATCGCGTTCGCGGGTGGAACGGTGGCAGCAGGGGGCCGAGACGTGGACGGCTGAGCGGGTGGACCGCACGGCCCGCCAGATCGCTGCCCGCGGTGTCCGTGAGCCGATGTTCGGTGAGCCCAGAGGCCCCGGACGGCGCGGATCCGTCACGTTTGTGTTTGACGAATCCGGCCGCGAGGTGACGGGACGGCAGGCGCCGAGGGAAGCAGTCGACCTCGCCCTCCAGGTCGTCGAGACGGGTTCTGAAGAGGCGTTGCGCCGAGGCGGCTTCCATCTCGTAGCGAAACCGGTGATCGACCCCGACGGGGTCACCTTCGTCGTCGTCGGGACCCTTCATCGGCCGCCGCGTCCGATCGATCTCCTCGAACCGAAGGCTCTATGGGTGCGTCTCATCTTGCTGGCCGTCGTGGTCGGGTTCTTGAGCTTTCTGCTCGCGCGCTACCTGTCGTCACCGGTGGGCGCCCTGCGCACGGCCGCTCACAGGCTCAGCACAGGCGACCTCTCGGCGCGGGTCGGTGGTCGCGTGATCCGGCGGCGGGACGAGATCGGCCAATTGGCGCGCGAATTCGACACCATGGCGGAGCAAGTCGAAGGACTCGTCGGTTCGCAGCGACGGCTCTTGAGTGATGTCTCCCACGAGTTGCGGTCGCCGCTCGCCCGCCTGCGCGTGGCATTGGAACTGGCGCGCGATCACGGCGGAAGTGCCGCGGACGGGTATTTTGATCGCATGGAACGGGAGGCTGCGCGGATTGACGATCTCATTGGACAGCTGCTCCTCCTCGAACGGTTGGCTGCGGGAGCGCCGGTCGGGGAGAAGACGACCTTCGCCCTCGCGAATCTCGTCGGCGAGGTCGTGGACGACGCCTCGTTCGAGGCATCGGTCAGCGGAATCGAGGTGGCCGTCGAGACCGGCGTCGACGCTTTGGTCGAGGGCTACCCGATCCTTATCAGGTCCGCCGTCGACAACGTTCTCAGAAACGCGATTCGGCACACACCGGCCTCGACCACCGTCGATGTTGATCTTGGGGTGGACGCCGACTGGGTGAAGATCACCGTGAGAGATCGCGGGCCCGGGGTCCCTGAGGAACACCTGGGGTCGCTCTTCGCGCCCTTCACCCGGGTTGCGGAGGCACGCGAGCGAACCACGGGCGGTGCGGGCCTCGGGCTTGCCATTGCCCGCCGCGCGGTCGAATTGCACGACGGTACGGTTTCAGCCCGAAACCACCCAGACGGGGGCCTCGAGGTCGAGTTGCGGCTGCCGCGAGTGGTTGGTCACGAGCCGTCATGAAACCGCAGGACCGTTTGGGCATTGGTGTTCTCGTCGGTTGTGTCCTGGCGGCCGCGGCCCTGCGGGTCTATCACCTCGACTTCCAGAGTCTCTGGATCGACGAGCTCTTTTCGGTCGTCTTCAGCGGGCCCGACCAGTCGATCTCGGAGATCGTTGCGGCCTGGGCCAATGACGTTCATCCGTTGGGATACCCGCTGCTGTTGCACGCCTGGCTCGGAGTCTTCGGCGACACCCCCGCCGCGGCGCGTTGGCTGTCGGTGGTCTTCGGGGTCCTCGGGGTCGCCGCCATGTACGTGGTCGGCCGGCGTTGTTTCGACGCCCGAACCGGCGTCATCGCTTCGGTCCTGACCGCCGTCAACGCATTTCACATCGCCTATTCGCAGGAGGCTCGTGCCTACTCCCTGGTCTTTCTTCTCGCTGCGTTGTCGTACACATCCTTCGTCACGGTGCTCGCGTGGCCGGGATGGCGAACCGCAGTTGTATTCGCGCTGGCAACGGCCGCATCGATCCACGTGCACTACTACGGGCTCGTCGTGCTCTTCGGCCAGTTGGTAGCGGCGCTGTCAATTATGGCCTTCAAGAGGTGGCGTTGGGGGAGGGTGTGGCCGCTGTTGGCCGGCGCGGCTGCGGCGGGATTGACCCTCGTGCCGTGGATCGGACCCCTGGCCAGGGTCGCCAAGATCCGCGACGCCTGGCCGGCGCGGCCGGAGCCGCTGTTTTTCGTGGAGTATTTCGACGGGTACTTCGGTGGTGAACCCCTGCTCAGCATCGCATCCGCCACCCTGCTGGCGGCGCTGCCCTTCTTGCTGGGCGCCCGTCCCGAAGGCGACGGAGGCTCGTGCCGTCTTCCCCAAAGGACCACTGCATGCCTTTTCGCAGCTGCCGTGGTGATCTCGCTGGCCGCCGCCTACGCGCGATCGGTTCTGGTGGTGCCCATGTTGGTGCCCAAGGTGACGATCGCCTTTCTCCCCGTTGTCTTGCTGCTGATCGCCCTCGCGATTTCGAGGATCAGACCGGAGTGGCTCGGAAGTGTCGTCGCAGCGGGGTTGGCGCTCGCGTCGCTGGCCGCCCTGTTCACCGGCGACTACTATTTCGCTCCGCACAAGGAGCAGTGGCGGGAAGCCGTCCGCTCTATGGTGTCCGATCCCGCATTCCACCCCGAGACCGATGTGTGTCTCGGAGTCTCGGCGCCGGGTTTCCAGTATTACGTCGATCAATACGGGACGTCGGTGAGGGTCGAGGAAGCGAATGCTGAGATGCTCGCCGAGATCGTCGCGGATCGACCTGAACCGCCGTCGGTTTGGGTTCTCGTGGCCCGCGACGAGGACTCGGTGCGCGGGCTCCGCAGGACGCTTCGAGGCGGTTGGGCCCGCACGGATCGCAAGGTCTTCCTGGAAACATCGGTGGAACGGTGGGAACCCGTGCAAAAAGATGAACGGGATGCGGACCTCATCGAGGGCACGGAACGGTGACACGGGGTGTGCGTTTCTCTGGCGGAGAGGTGTTCGAGTCGAAGTGGCTCATCGTTCCGGTCGCCGCACTCGCGCTCCTCTTGCTGTCGATCGGAGTGACACGGGACTACAGGCTCAAACACGAAGACAACAATGCCATGCATGCCACAATCACCTCGAGGCGGGTATGGCTGCCACGCGGGCACACGACGCCTTGATCAACCCGAAGAACGGGCGCATCGTGTATTTCACTCACCACCCACCGGGCTGTGGGCTCGTGCTGGCTGGGGTGTTCGCGGTCACCGGCAGCGATCGACCGATGGTTGTTCGCGGCGTCGCGATTGCGGCGACCCTGCTCACGCTGGTCGCGGTATGGCTGTTGGTGCGCCGTGAAGAAGGGGCGGGGGCAGCGCTGGTCGCTGCGACGGCCATCGCGGTCCTTCCACAGGCGGTGTTCTACGGCCGGATGGTCAACCACGAAGTGCTGGCCCTGCCCGCCATCGTGGTCATGGTCGATCGATACTTTGCCACCGCTCGCGGCGGCGGGTGGCGTGCCGCGGCTGGGTTGGCGGCGGCGGCAACGATCGGCGCCCTGTTGGCCTGGGCGACCTTTATTGCGCTGGCCGCGTGTTGGGTCCATGCGATTCTGTCGATCCGGCGGCCGCGACTCTATCCCGCCGCCGGACGGGCCCTGGTGTTGCTGACAGCTCTCGGGACCTCTCTTTTTGCC
>RCNF010000149.1_pt1 | contig 31955 bp, 24 predicted proteins | sample 2041311 | NCBI WGS metagenome assembly RCNF01 (sample SAMN09708228, study PRJNA481090) | Marine sediment metagenome, whole genome shotgun sequencing project. | biome: marine sediment; feature: ocean; material: sediment; isolation source: Sewage treatment plant 2 marine sediment (STP2) ...
CAGGGTCAATGTTTTAGAAAAAATATCTGCATAGATCTTGGCAGCTCCAACAACCTGGGCAGTTTCATGTACTGCGGTTCCGATGAATAACCCGGCTCTTAACGCATCTCCAGCAAAAATATAGTTAGCCAGGTAAGGATAAACCAGTGTTGCGAACAAACCAAAAACTGTGATCACTGCTATAGCATAAGCCGATTCTTCTTCATCAGCGTCGATAACCGGGCTGGTGGCAACGATAGCGGTTACGCCACAGATCGAAGTGCCGACCGCAATCAGCGTCCCCAACCGCTGGGGCAAATCGAGTTTCTTGTTAATCCACGTTGTTATCAGCAATGCACCAACGATACATAAGACCACAATCGGCACACCGAATGCACCCAGTTTGAAGACATCAAAAATGGTCAATCGGATGCCCAAGAAAATGATCCCCAGGCGAAGTAATTTTTTGACAGAGAATTTCAAGCCCAAATCTAATATTTCCGGCAGCCTAACGAGCGAGCCAAGCGCTAATCCCAAAATAATCACAATCATTACCGGTGAAATAGGGCTTTTATTGAAGCCCAGCAAATCCACACCAATGAATTTACTCAGCCAAATACTTACCCATGTCAAAATGGAGACAGCCAAAAGGCCTGGTAAAAGCTGGGGAAGATGCACAAAGCGCACACCGAATAAGTTTTTCTCCCACGTTTTCATCGCCTGAGAATCTGTTTTATTTTGAGTCATTTAATAATTTTCCTTAGATAAGATCTATTTTGCTCGCCTCATTTTTTCCTTGATATCCATTTGTTGCACCAAGGTTTTTCTGTGCAATTAACGGCAATATGGGACATAGCCGTCCAGTAGGATGATAATGGTATAACCTGGCAGACCTACCGATAAGTGTGTTTTGTTATCTCAAAACCAGACCAAGCGGGTGTCCACCCTTCAAAACCGCAGTAACATCCGCAAAAATCGCCTGATTGACGCGTATTTGGGCTGCACTCGTAAACGCAGCTATATGTGGTGTAGCATAATAATTCGGCAGCGCTTCAAATCTCCCTGCAGCAGGTGGCTCACTTTCACGGACATCCAATACAGCGCCCGTTATCTCCCCCGATAATAGTGCTTCATAGAGAGCCTTTTCATCTACTACTGATCCGCGGGAAGTGTTTAGCAGCCAGGATGTGGGTTTCATCGTTTTAAATTCCACCGATCCGATAAGATGTTGAGACTCGAGTCCACCAGGAACATGAATAGAAACGACATCAGCATTTTCCAGTAATTCGTTCAATGAAACCGTATCAAATGATTTGGGGACTTTCTCCGGTGAACGGGTAGCGACAATTATATTCCCGCCCAAGAGGTGCAGGCGTTCAGCCAGAGCCTGAGCAATTTTTCCATAGCCGACTAACCCAATGACGATTTCCGAAAGTTCACGCCCCATGAACTGGGACCGCAACCACTCCCCTGATGTCGTTGAATACATCGCTTCCGGCAAAATTCGCAGGATATTAAATATTTGAGCCAGACAATACTCTGCTACCGAGATTGTATTTGCTCCAGGCGCATAAACCACCTGAACTCCGGCAGCATGGGCAGCTTGAATATCAATATTATCAAGCCCTGCACCTAAACGTCCAATTACCCGCAAATTTCCTGCATTCGACAAAAGCGCTGCATCCACTCGGGTCTGGTTTCGGACGATCAACCCATCAGCATCTTGAATATTCTGGGAAAGTTTCTCAGGATATTGCCATACATCAGGCTGATAGATAAATGAAATATCAGAATCCCCTTCGGGAAGATTGTCCACTTTTTCAGAGATAATGACACGGAATGGCTTATTTTCGGATTGCATGGTTGGGGAAGGAACCGTTGATGTCATTTAATTTCTGATGCCTTTATCCCCCACCCACGGCGGAGAACAACTTTATCTTATCTTGAGCGGACACAATGGTTTCATGCAAATCAACAACTTCGTCATTAATTGCAACCAACTGCACCTCACCCAGAGGAATGCCAGCATCATCCAGAATTTTGGTTAGCAGCGTAGGCTGTGTGATTTTGACCTCCAGCCATTGTTCTTTCTGGGGGTGATAAAAACCCAAGTGACCACCAAGATAGATACGCATATCACTCCAAAAGATCAGCTGCCCATCCAAGAGAAAGGGAATCCAAACGTTCGCGGGTGGGGATACCGGTTTCGGGCTGCCAGCCTTTCAGACCATAGAGCACCGTTAGGGCTGATTCGAATTCATCCCGCGGGAAGGACTCACCTTCTAATGCGCCGTTTTCCAAAGGGTTGAAAAGACGTTCGGGTAAAGTATCGTCTTTACGAGTGAAACCTTCGCGGGCATTAAACACTCGTGCCATGTTAGTTGCACGTTCGCCAATCATAAGAAGTTCATCCAGCTTTATATCCCAATTGGTAGCCGCGTTGACGGAGTCCACCACTTCCTCGATGAGAATATAACCGCGCGGTGCTGGACCAAAGAAGCAATAACCAATCACTTTTTCCAGACTGGTCACTTTCTCCAAAATGTAGAATTGACGCATTTTTTCATCATTCATACTGAGCACTGATTGCGCTTCAGTAATCCCCAGAGGACGCGCATTTTTAAAGGGGATCCCATCCTCATTGGCAAGCATCCCATCGTGGGCCACCACTAAATGGTCTGCACCAATCTCCGAGATGGCGTAACCCATTCCGACGTTGTATTTACCGCGCGGCTCGTGCATCGGCAGCTCCTGCCCCTTGACGTGAAGCGCGAAGTACTGCGAACCGCTGATCTCTTCGGCAGCCCGCATCACTCCTTCGGCAAGCAAATCTCCCAGTCCTTTTCGATGGGCAATCCATTCGATCATCGTCAACATGGCCTCGGCATTGCCAAAACGCAGCTCCAGTCCATCTGTATCATCCAGGGTCAGTAATCCGTGCTCGAAACATTCCATCGCAAAAGAGATCGTCATGCCAGTGGATATCGTATCAAGCATGTAGGCATTGCAGAGTTCATTGGCTTTGGCAATGGCATGGATATCACCCACACCGCAATTTGGTCCAAGCGATCCAATTGACTCATACTCCGGCCCGCCATACACCGATGGCTCCCCGTCGACTCGAACTTCACGCTTGCAGCGGATAGCGCAGGCATAACAACTGCGCCTGGCGGTGAGCAGTTCGCTTTCATACACTTCCCACTTGATTTGATCCACCTTCTCAAAGGCGCCTTGTAAAAAATTACGGGTGGGCAACATACCACTAGTGTTGAGTGGTTCAACCAGGCCAGGGGTCCCGGTGTTTTGCAGCGCCCAACTCTGTGGGTTCTCTTTAACCCGCTTGGCCAGCTTGCTCCCCAGAGCCTTTAATGCTTTTGGATCGTGGGCTATCGCCTGGTAGCGCGTCTTCCCGCGTACAGCCACTGCACGTAAATTTTTGGAACCCATCACTGCGCCCATGCCATTACGACCGTTGAAGTGGCGCAGATCATTGGTGATTCCGGCAAAGCGCACCTGATTTTCGCCCCCGATGCCGATTTGCAATACCCGGATTTTGTTATCGGACAATTCAGTACGGATTGCATCCTGAACTTCAGCTGGTTGCTGCCCCCAAAGATGATCGGCAGCCCGAATTTCAACTTCCCCGTCCTGAATCCACAAATAAACGGGGGACGGAGATTTTCCTTTGACCACAATCGCTTCGAAGCCTGCCATTTTAAGTTCCGGTCCCCAAAATCCAGCGGCTTCAGATTCGCCGTATGTGTTGGTCAATGGTGATCGGGCTGAAACAACAAAGCGAGTCGTCGTCGAAACGGGTGCGCCAGTCAGCAGCCCGTTGGCAATCACCATAACGTTTTCAGGAGAAAGGGGGTCAACGTTGGCTGGCATTTCATTGAGCAGTATATATCCGGCCAGAGCTTTGCCACCAGGATACAGCCGGTAAAATTCTTCAGAAAGGATCTCAATTTCCCAGGAGCCTGCGGTTAAATTTACCCTCAAAATTTTCCCCGTCATTCCGTTTAGCATAATAACACCTCTCTTATTTCAGGTATGGTATCGTGGTTGTCGCATGAGGCAGCACACCAATTCGTTCGCCGGGCTGCAAATCTACCAGAGCCTTATCCACGGCTAATTGTAAATCCTTCATCGGATTGAGCAGTAGAATCTGCGCCAGTTCATCTTCCATTTCGGAACAGAACATCAGACGGACGTGTGCGGTATCACGCGCAAATTGAAAAGCCTTGTGGGGCCCAATTCGAAAGCCTTCAGCCTGAAATTGCTGCATGACTTCAGTATAGGATTCCTTGCCTGTTATCCATTCTTCATAATGTGGGCTGCCCGAACCTTCCGGGCAGGCAGCAGCAATAATAACTGTCCCACCGGAGCGAGTGATCTTCACCGCAGAGGAGAGCGCTTTTTGAGATTGATAAACATTGATATCTTTGGGATGTCCTCCCGGAGAAGAAATTACCAGCCCGTAGGGTTGCGGCACGGCCACCTGGCAAACCTGACGCGAGAGTGGAACGCCCGTCTCCATCACGGCAACCGGGTCACCAGCCAACACCTGTACGATTTCCTTTTGCTGATTCAGAATGGCATTCAACGCGAGATTAACACCCATCTTTTGTCCAATCTCTTCAATATCTTGCCTCACGGGGTTGGTTTCATACTCTCCCAGTTGTGAATCCGGGTTGAACATCAAGGCATGATTGTGGTTGATCGTTTTAAGCCCCGCAAGGCCAATGGCCGCTGTCTTGACTCCGCCAGAGAATCCGGCGAACTGGTGTGCCTCGAGATTGCCGACGACGATCTTAAGATCGGCCTGGATAAAATCTCGATTCGACCAGATCGGGGTATCTTGCGCAGAGTCTCCCAGGAATATCAAGCGATCCTCATCTTCCGAATCATGAGAAAGTACCTTGTAACGCTCCAAAATACCAGGGGGAAAAATTTCCGGGAAATCTGCTGGAACCATGGGGGGATGGGTTCCGACGGCAATATAAAATGTGATCGCATCATCAGGAATACCCAGCCGCTTTAGCTTTTCCATTAACGGCGGTAGAAGATACTTATGCGGAACCGGACGGGTTTTATCATTGACAGCAATTGCTATTGATTTTGCCCCAGAAAATGTAGAAAAATCCACCTCACCAAGCAAACTATCTAAAGCGGTTTGAACTAATTTTAAAGGTTTTTTTGCTGCTGGAATAATTGATGGGTTGATAATATCGATCTGGATATGATCGGGTAGGGTAGCCGTTAAAAATGAACGCCCGTAGGGGATGCGGATTTCCATAATAAAATCAACTTTTAATTTCACGACCAAGAAACAAAGACACAAAGGTTTTTTATAGAATAAACTTCGTGTCTTTGAGTCCTGGTGGTAAAGAACTGTATTAGAACAACTATAAAACTATGCGCTGCGATACAGCTTGGTCAATACGAATTCTTCATGCCTTAGGGTCTCGGCACTAGTCAAACGGCCATTGATGGTGCGGGCCAACATTTCCATGGTGCGGTCAGCAGCACCATCCAGGTTGTACTCGAACCGCAACAGACCAGTGACGTCGACGTCGATGTGCTCGGACATGGTTTCAACAGTCAGCGGGTTACCAGACAGCTTGATTACGGGCAGCACAGGATTACCTACTATGTTACCCTGTCCAGTAGTAAAGAGATGCACGGCTGCGCCCGCTGCACAGCATAAGGTCACCATTTCGGCTGCTGCGCTGGAAGAATCCATGAAGTGCAACCCGGGCTTCTTGGGTTCTTCTGCCTGGTCGAGGTACCCAACAACTTTGCACTTACCCATCTTTTCGATATTCCCCATCGCTTTTTCTTCGATGGTTGTAAGCCCACCGCGAATGTTGCCTTCAGTGGGTTGAGAGCCCATCAGGTTTACACCTTGGGACTGCACCAAGTCTTGATAATTATCAAAGGCAGCCTTGAATTCCTTGGCAATCTTGGGGGTCGCACACTGCTTCATGATGATGTCTTCGGCGCCTGTGACTTCGGTCGTCTCGCCAAAAATAAGGGTGTTGCCTTCTTTCTCTAAGCGGTCGAAGATGCGTCCTACCGTAGGGTTGGAAGCTAGGCCGCTGGTAGTATCTGATTCACCACATTTTGTCGAAACCCAGATCTCGCTCCAATCCACCGGCACACGCGGCAGTTCCGTCGCATAATGGACAAACTCTTTTGCTTTGCGGGCTGCCGCTGCAATAGTCAGCAGATCACCGGTTCGTTCAATGCTGAACCCGGCCACAGGTTTTCCTGTCTTAGCAATATTTTCGACAATATAATTAGTCCAATTAGGTTCGATTCCAATTACAACTACAGCAGCAACATTGGGATTTTTACCAAAGCCGATCAAGGTATTAAAGGTTAAGTCGAGGTCTTCCCCAAATTGCAAGCGGCCATAGGGATGAGAAAGGGCATAGGTGCCTCGGATTAGGCTGGCAACACCTTCAACGGCGGCATTTGAGATATCGTCCACGGATATGATCAGGACATGATTGCGGATGCCCACACGGCCATTGTCGCGGCGATAACCAGTCAAAGGAATTTTAGTATAGTTCGTCATTGTATTCACTCCTTATAATGCTCAACGATCTGGTCTTTCCCGCTCCATCGCAAGCTTTTTAAATTTTGGGTATGGACATGAGCGCCTGCAGAAATCGGTTGGCTGGCATAACCGATAGGAGTGCCATATTCGATGACGTGTTTCTTTTCTTCCATATCACGCATGGCGACTTTATGAGATAGGGGGACATCGGTCACTAATGTAATTTCGCTTACCGGCTCCCCTTCCAGGGTCACGGCTTGAATGACATCACCTGCTTTCAGATCCATAGCCGCTACGCCAACATCATCAGCAGCCTCGTGTAATAGAATACCTTTTTTCATGTTCCTTCTCCTTCAACAATATGTTTATGCATTTTGATAAAACCCTGCCACTTCTTTACAATAGTTCATCAATCATCACGATCTGGCCCGTTTTGATGGACTGTTCGGCGGCAGCGCCCACCACTACAGACCAGAAACCTTCTTCTACTGTTGCTGCACTCGTCAATTTGCCTTCGATGTTATCGATGAAATAAACATGTTCGTAAAATGTCGCCCCGCTGTGGCCGCTTTCTTCTATATAAGTTGGGTAGCAGGGATTACAGAAACGCGAAGGCTGTGCTTCACCACGCAAAACTTCCAGATATGTTTTTGGGCGAGGAACCGGTAAGAAGTCATCTTTTTCGTAGGCTTTAAGATAGCCTTCATCGCCGCACAGTGAGATTTCTTCATAGAACATAGGCGCGAACATGCACAGGTTAAAATTGCCCCGAATATTATTCTCGTAGACCACGCTGACGGCCGCATTGTCGATGATATCGGATTTCTCCCCTTCATACTCGAACTCCTTGAAATTTACAGCCATACTCCCGGATGCGTAAACGCTGACCGGTTTGGAGCGGGCGAACAAATTAAGGAGGTCGAAGTAATGGCAGCATTTCTCCACCAGCGTGCCGCCTGAGTATTTGGAGAATTTATTCCACTGATTTACTTTGTCCAGGAATGGCAAGCGGTGTTCAACGATATTAATCATCTTGATATCACCGATAGATTTTCTCTCGAAAACTTCATGGATGGCTTCGACATACATGGGTTTGAATCGATATTGCAAACCAATCTGTAAGACCGCCGGATATTCTTTAGCCATTTGAAGGATTTGGTTTGCATCCTGAACGGTTGTTGCCATAGGTTTTTCTAAGAAGATATGCTTGCCTGATTGTATTGCCGTGCGTAATACTTCAAGATGGGTATAGTTAGGTGTGGTGATGATCAGCGCATCGGCAGTTGGATCATTGCAGACAGCTTCAAGAGATTTGTGTATCACAAGTTCTTGATCTGGATTGAATTTAGCGACGGTTTTTTGAGCTAAATCAACCGATCCGGGATTCTCGTCGAAAACACCATGGATTGCAGCTCGTCCTTCGAGCAGCGTGATGTGAATATGCTCATTGCCGTTTAATCCGCATCCGATTATATTAAACTTATACTTTGGTTTCTCCTTAGCAAATAGATAGCGATCCTCTTTGGCTAAGTATCCGAAGCGAGGGTCAAGAGAAAGCCCTCTAGGTTTGAGCTCCTTAGAATCTGTCATGAGTTATTCCTTTCTGAAAATGGAATATTTTACTCGTATTTTGTTTTGTCCCAATAATCGCAGAATGTTTGGATGCCCTTTTGGGTATAGGGGTGATCAAAGCCAGCCTGGTAAACCGGCAATCCAGCAGTGACTATATCTGCACCTACAACAGCAGCATCTACAATCTGTCGGGCATTGCGAACAGCTGCGACGATGATCTCGGTTTCAAAACCAAAATTATCTCGGATGATACTGATAGCTTCCACAAATTGATTAATATCCTCTGCATTAGCCTCTTTCCAGCCAATAAAAGGCGAGATATAGAACGCCCCGGAGCGCATGGCTTGCAATGCTTGCATGGCAGAGAAGATCAGTGTGCAGTTGACGCGGATATTTTTCTTTGCCAGGGCGGAAATAGCCTTGAAAGCCGGTTCTACGCACTGGATTTTGATCACAAAATTGGGTGAGATAGCAGCCAATTTTTCGGCTTCAACAATCATTTTGTCCGCGTCCATGATGTGTGGGTTCACTTCCACAGAGACGGTTTTGTCGGTGCCCTCGACTAGTTTAGCGATCTCCTGGATCACCGTCATAAAAGGTTTTCCGGAAACCTGCACATGGCGCGGATTGGTAGTGACACCGTCAATATCAAAGGTATCTAAAGCATAAACGATTTCATCAGTTATAGCACTATCGAGGAAGAATTTCATTTCTTGATCTCCAAATTTCTAAAATCACGACTAGTAAAATATTTTCTGAAAGAAGTTCAACTTCTGTGTTCTCTGTATTCTTTGTGGCTCAAATTATTTCAAACCCGTCGTAGCGATACCCGTGGTGATATTTTTCTGCAGGAAGGCAAAAATCACGCTAATGGGCAACAAAGTTAAAACCGTCATCGCCAGGATGAGATGCCACTGAACATTGAGTTCACCCTGGAATGAGTTCAACCCAACTTGCAAGGTGAACATCTCATTGCGGCTGAGCACGATCAACGGCCAGAGGAAATCGTTCCAGCGCCACATCACGGAGAAAATAGTCAGTACAGCCAGGGCAGGTTTGGCCAGAGGTAGAATGATCTGCGAGTAAATACGCCACTCGCTGGCACCATCAATCCGGGCAGCATCCAACAATTCATCGGGAATTGTCAACATATATTGTCGCAGCAGGAACATGCCTGTCGGTGTGGCTGCACCGGGCACAATAATGCCCAGTAAATTGTTATTCCACCCCACTTTGGTAATCACCAGGAAAACCGGAACCAACACCACCGAGAGCGGCACCATCAATGTACTGATCATAATCAAAAAGATCGCCTGGCGCCCGCGGAATTTATACTTGCTCAAAGCAAAAGCAGCCATACTGTTAACCAGCAGTGTGAGCAGGGTTGCGAAGATGGTAACAATGACACTGTTACCCAAATATCGCAAGAAATTGAAGCTCTCAACACCTTCGATATAATTATCCAAATTAAAGGAGACGTACTCAACTGGCTCAGTCGTTTCGAGCCGAGCCTTGATAATTTCGCCAGGATTATTGGGATCGATCAATTGCCGCTCCAAACCGATTCGGCGAATCTGGGCGAGTTCTGCGGTCGAGCCGTCCTCGAAGGTAACAAGATAGATCGGTAAAGACTCATCATAACCTTCAATTTCGATTGTCTCTTGCCGGTAAGGCAACAAACGGGGCGGAAATTTTACCACTTCGGCAGAAGTTTTAAAGGATGAAAGCACAAGCCATAGAACTGGCCCGAACATGACGATCACGCCCAAACCAAGGTAAATATAAGTGACAATATCGGTGAAGTGCAGTTTTTCAGTGCCACGCGTACGAGTGAGGAATTTCAATACTTTGCCCATCTTACGCCTCCTCCTTCTGCAATAATTGCTGAATTAGTGTCAATAATATCAAGACACCGGCCATGATCAGCGATGCTGCAGCAGCTAACCCAAACTGTCTGCTCGGACTGGAAAAACCTTTACTGTAAATATATTGCACCAGGTACAAAGTCGCTGTTCCCGGTCCTCCGCCAGTAAAGGCAAAGACCACATCGAATATCTGTACTGCGCGTATCAATGACAAAACCAGCACCACAAAAATGGAGGGCATCAAAAGAGGTAGGGTGATTCTGGAAAAACTATGCCAAGCATTAGCACCATCAATCGAAGCTGCTTCATATAAATCGGCCGGGATGGCCTGCAAACCAGCCAGTAATATCAGGGTATAAAAGCCCATAAATGCCCAAACGCTGATAATGATCACCCAAAACCTGGCCCATTGGGCATCGACCATGAAAGGCACTTTTTCTCTTCCCAGAGAAACCAGGATACCGTTGAATAAACCATTCTCCTGCAAGATCCACTTCCAGATCAGGGCAACAACAATAGGAGATAATAAGACGGGATAAAAATACACACTGCGGAAAAAGCCGCGGGCTTTAATCTTGCGATTAAGCACAACGGCGGTAACCAGAGCAGCAAGCAACATTAAGGCCACCTGAAAAACCACATATCCGGCTGTATTAAAGATTGCTCGCCAGAAAAGATCCTCCCGGCAGGTGTTGGGATCCAGAAAGCTTTCGCAGGTAAAAAGCTGTTCAAAATTAGCCGTTCCAACCCAGGGGCGTTGATCGGGGAAAAATTCCGTGCCACCCGTGAAGCCATAAACAAAGTTGAGCAGCATGGGAAATAGAATAAATATTCCAAAAATTAGCAGGTTGGGCAGTACAAATACATAAGGCATACCCTTCAACCCAATCCAACGCTGGATTGTGCCAAAGATGAGATCGGTAAGCGATACAAAAAAACCAAGGATGCCGTTAGTTAAACGATCGTAAATATGTTTGATAGATTTTCCAAGTGATTGATCTGTCATAAGCCGCCCCTCCCATGTTGTTTGGGCGCAGGTCCACTTGAATTCCAAGTTTTCTGCGCCCAAACAATTGATTAATCTAGTGATTGGTTTTTATCCACCAGCTTCAGCAATGGCATCGTCGATATCCTGCTGGAGGTTTTCAAGGGCCTCCACAAGGGTCATCTCACCGGCCAGGTACTGAGCAATACGATTGGCAGAGTTGCGGTAGTAGGCAAAGGCATAAGGATGCACATTGAGTCCTGCGGCAGCATCGGTCAGCTTGGGAACTTCAGCGGTATAGGCAGCCAAGGCACCCAGCACAGAAGCATCTTCGGTCAGGAAATCAACTCCAGCAGCGGCAGCGCCCGTGTGCGCGGGCAGCGCTAACGTGCCTGCCGAGAAAGCACTGTAGTTTTCAGTCTGGATAAGGAATTCCATCACTTTTGCTACGGCTTCAGGATGTTCAGTGTCGGCAAAAGCGACCACAGCGGAGCCGCCAGCCACGCCCGTGGAACCACCGTCTCCCGTGGGGTTGGGGACTACAGCCCAATCGAAGGCATCGCCGACATCGCTAGCCAGACCATTGATCTGCCAGGAGCCGGTCATACACATGACCAGATCGCCGCTCTTGAAGTAGTCGATGCAGTTGTTTAAGCTATCGCCCACCAGCCAGACCTCGGAGGGGGTGATGCCATCCTCGTGCCAACCGTTTAGTACTTCGGCAAAAGCACCAAGATCGGCAACGGTGAAGTTGCCATCGGCGTCGATGAGGGTGGCGCCCATGCTCAAAGCCGGGCCTGCGAAGCGGTGACCGGTGCGGTCAATCGAGATGGCGTACTGTACGCCTGTGGCTTCGGCAACCGCTTTGGTCGCTTCAGTCCATTCGGCCCAGGTTGCACCTTCACCAAGCAGATCAACACCAGCCTGCTCGAACAAGGTCACATTGACGTAGGGGCCGGTCACGGTGAAAGCATCGGGGTAACCACCATAACCAAGAGCACTCAAAATTGGGGGCGGGAAATTGGCTTCGTAGAAAGCAGCATCGGCCAGATATTCACGCAGATCCAGAAGTTTGCCGCTATAAGCGCCGAAGTTGGTAATCCGGGCCATATCGGGTCCTTCGCCAGTTTCCACCTGGATGGGGAGTTGTTCGTCAATGGTGGCGTAGGGCACTACATCCAGCACAACAGTGATATCAGGATTTTCAGCCATAAAGGCATCCAGTAAAGGCTGCATCACGTCGGCTTCTACACCATCAGCATAATAGCTGAATCGAAGCTCAACCGGTGCCATTTCTTCGACTTCCTCAACTTCCTCTTCTTCAACCACAGGTGCTTCAGTGGCTACGGGAGCTTCCGGAGCTTCAGTCGGTTCCGCTGCTCCTCCACAAGCCGTGAGCAGCAGGGCAGTTATGAAAAGTAATACGATTAGGATCTTCTTCATTTTGTCTCCTTTATCAAGTCTTGGGTGTGAAATATTTGAATGAGATTCTAGGGTTTATCGATAATCGCCTCCTCTATTGATCCATAAAACAGGAACATTAATTAGTTTTGCATATGCGGACAGGACATCAGTATGATTTCCATAGGTTAGGGAAATATGATGTTCCAATCCTTCATCTAATATATTCTCTATAATCCTTCTGGCTGGCTGGTCAAATTTCAATAAACCAGATGTTCCAGAAAAACTTTTGGGGCTGGAAATAATCTCTCCCAGACCGAGTACCAGCCGATACTCACCCGATGCCTCAGATAATCTGGCAATAGTCACCTGACCTGGTTTAAGAGTGAAATCAAATAATAAGGGAAGCTTCCTATTGGAATGGATTGTGACTCCCTTCGGTTTCAGCGGGTCTGCCATAGAAAGGGGGGCTAAACCACAATGCCAGAGCACCAGAGCATCTCGCTCTTCATCTATGGAAACCATGTCTGTCCCAAAGGCCTGACTCCCGCTGATAGACTGTAAAATCAGTTGCGTGATGGTGCCATTAACATCCGCCTCACAACTACAAGGGATCAATTCATCAGAGAGCATCGACATAGCACCACATGCTGCGCAACCTAATTCTGTAAAAAATTCAGGCCAGCAGCGCACTGCAAAACCCTGGATATCCCGTTCTTTTGCAATATCTTTCAATACACTGTAGGTGCTCAGGGAACCATGGACCGCATCAGGGTCCATCTCATCCAGATTATTTACTTTTTGAGACAGCTCGTCTTTGATGGGCTGAGTAAGAGCTGGGTTGACTGTGCGCACTTTAGAGAAAATATCTTCTTGTAGATCCAATTGTACTATTTCCAGACCAAAGCGTTTTTTTATCTCGGCAGGTCGTAATAGGCAAGTCTCAAATCCATCCGGGTTTTCGCCAACACGGCCTAATTGAGCGTTTTGAAGGGTGCGGCGTGTGCGACCGGCACGGGCATAGACCGTGATTTTTTCGAGAACATTTTTATCATCGGGGGCAGTATAAACATACCCATAAAAGATTCCAGCCCGAGTTAGTGCATGCCCAGTCAGGTTAATTCCACAAAAAGAGTTTAATCGAATCCGGCCTCCTGTATGCGGCTCAGGCACAGCCCACAGGAAAATGGGAGCATCTATGGTCTCGGCAAGCGCTATCGCCATGGAACTATCCGCAAAAGTAGCTTGAAATATAACGACCAAATCGATTTCTACACCAGTTAGATCTTGAATGGTTTGCTCAACGCCAACCATGTCCGTAATAAGATCAGCAGGGCCAACAAGTTCCAGTTGAGCGTCGACTAACGTTTTTTTAGCTGCATTGGCCATTTCTTTGGCAAATGGGATGTCAAATGTTGTTCGAGCTAAGGGAATAAAGGCAATCTTAAGATTGGTCATGTTGTCCCATTTGTACGTTGGTAGAAAAAATCCATCAAGGCCAAAGCTGCTGCACCGATTACCCCGGCGCGCCAGCCAAAACTGGTTGGTTCAACAATGACGTCCTCACCGAGATCGCAAAAAGCAGTTTCACGCATGACCCGACTGGCAACTGGACGAATAAGATCATCCCCTTGAGCGAAGACTCCCCCCAGCAAGATCATTTCCGGGTTGAGGATATTGACCAAGTTGGCAAGAGCAATTCCCAGGTAGTGAATTTGTCCTTCGATCATATTTTTAACGATCTGATCACCTTCACGAGCAGCGGCGAAGACCTTGTCGATAAGTGGCGTACCGTCTTCTTGATCCAGGTATTGAGCCAGCAAACTATCTGGATGTTGTTGAGCAAGTTTTTTGGCCTTATGAACAATAACCGGTTCAGTTATCAATGTCTCAAGACAACCCCTTTGGCCGCAATGACAGGGTTGGCCACCCTCGGGAACCATAATCGTGTGTCCAACTTCGCCTGCACCGGCACCGCTGCCGCGGAAAACCTGTCGATTAACCACAAAACCGGCACCAACGCCACTACGCCCATATACAAAAGCCAATACGTTTACCTCCCGGCCCGCACCAAAGAATGCCTCACCGATAGCCATGGCGCGGACATTATTGTCTACACTTACCGGCAAAGATAGCTTGTCTTGAAGAATTTCTTGGATATTGACATTCTCCCAACCGAGCCGAGGAGCGAACACATTCAAACCTTTTTCATGATTGACAAGCCCTGATGCACCAACCCCAACCCCCAGTATTCGCTGACGGTCAATGGCTGTTTCTGCAATCAGGCTGTCAATCTCCGTTGCAATTTGCCCTAATACATCCAACGCTGAGGATTCACGGTCAAACTTGACAATGCAATTCTCGATAATTTCAGCCTGCAAATTTGTGACAGCGACACGAAATAAGCCTACACCAATGTGTACGCCAAAAGCATAACGAGCATTCGGGATGAAGCGTAACATCCTTTGAGGGCGACCTACTGCCCGTTTGCTGTCCGCTTCTGATGTCGCTGGTTCGACCTCCGTAATGATCCCCTGGTCGATTAGCTCACTGGCCAGGTTTGTGATTGTCGCAGATGATAGGGATGTACGCTTGGCGATTTCGGCCCGTGAAATTTCTCCCTCATAGAGCAGGCTCATTAACATTGCCTGCAAGTTGTGGGTTTTAACCTGGGTGAGATTGCTTCCCAAAAAGTGAGAATTAGTCATTGCATCGGGAAAAGTAATTGTTTAATTCATTTGATAAAATAAAGTAAATAGTATTTTACACTCATGTAAAGACCATGTCAAGAGGACACAGAGGTGCAGGCGTGGTGATCACAGCAAAAGAAAAATGAAGAGTTAATTAAGGGGCGCAAGGTCAAAAAAAAACCTGCTTTCTACAATATAGAGGACAAATCTAAGCGTTTTTTGGCCAGTATGGTTAAGCGCGGGGCCAACGAACGCACAAGTATGGGCGCCTTGACGGGCTCCAAGAACCTCAAAGCAGTTGTGGTGCGAGGGAAAATCAAACCTGAAATCTATGCCAGCCAGCAGCTGAAAGAGCTTGCTCGCTGGGGGTCAAAAAATTATCCTGAATCAGCTGTGTACGCCATATGTGTCTGCATACCTGCATGGTTGCGTCTGATCTGGCTGGTTGCACCGCCTTCTGCCCGCTGCAGGGGCCGGAGATCGGAAAATGTATAGATTAACATCGATGGTTCCCCCACCCAGGTGATGATAGAATTTGATACCTCTTCGGACCAGCTCATCCCCCGCTATAATGTCGATGGGTAGACCTGGCTTGAAGGGGTATATGTTGTGAAAATTGCCCTGATAAACAAACTCCGTGAAATCACCGGCTTTCCTTTTTTTCAGATTGAGCAACTTTATATTCCTGTCTGTGAAAGACCGTGATATTCTATATAGAGTGAGTTCTCAAAAATGAGAAGACTCGGATCAATTCATATTTCACTGCAAGGGTTGTGAAGATCAATGAATCAATGTTTTTTTGTATCAGATCTGCATGGACAGATACATCGCTATGAAGCATTATTTTCAAAGATCAAACGGGAAAAACCGGGGGCAATTTTTCTTGGGGGAGATTTACTGCCTTCATTCGGGGCCAGGGGCGAAAGTGATTTTCTGAATGATTATTTGTCACAGGAGTTCATCGCATTAAAAACCCAGCTGGGATCGGATTATCCCCGTGTTTTTTTTATCCTTGGGAATGACGATGGAAAAAGCCAAGAAGAAGACCTGATCCGCTATATGGAACAGGAGAAGATTTGGGAATATATTCATAACAAATCAGCTCAATTTGGTCCGTATACCATATTTGGGTATGCCTACGTTCCCCCGACTCCCTTCCTTAACAAAGATTGGGAACGGTATGATATCTCACGATATGTTGACCCGGGTTGTATTGCCCCGGAAGATGGCTGGCGCTCTGTTGAACAACCACTAAATATAATCCAATATGCAACTATTCAAGCAGATCTTAATACCCTGATAGGGAGCAACGATCTATCAAATTCGATCTTGCTTTTCCATACGCCACCTTACAAAACCAAACTGGATCGGGCTGCCCTGGACGGAAAGATGATCGACCATGTACCGCTGGATGTACATGTCGGCAGTATCGCGGTGAAAGATTTACTGTTGGACCGCCAGCCATTACTGACCTTACACGGTCATGTTCACGAGTCCGCCAGATTAACGGGATTCTGGAAGGAGCAGCTTGGGGAAACAACAGCATTGTCCGCTGCCCATGATGGACCGGAGCTGGCGCTGGTGAGGTTTGACCCAGATCATCCCCTGGAGGCTTCCCGGGAATTATGTTAAGCCTGGGTTTTCTTCCATACACCCCAACACACTACTATGTTTTATCCTTGGTTGTCCCCATTGTTAGTGGTAAAGCCGCATCGGATGTCGCCCCGATTTTAACCGCAAAACTGGTGCGGTTTTTTATATCTTCATCCGTAATGATGTTGATATCCAATAAACCGTCTGTCTTGTAGCCTGTTCGCCTTTCATTAATTTGGCTGAGGCTTAAACTCCAGCCTTCCAACCAGATCATTAGTTCCTTTTGCTGGTTTTCATCCCCGTTAAAGTGGATTAATAAATCTATGTCGCTTTGAGGACCTGCAGTGGCGTTTTTTGTGCTTCCGAAGATGTATAACGCTTTAATTCCAAATCGGGCTGGATCAATCAGGGCGGCAATCCGTTCCGCACTTTGCATCCGCCAGCGCCAATGATCCGCCCTGGACCTGAAAATTTCCTGTGATTTAATACTGGGCTGAGATTCGATAGAATCGTCTTCCTCCGTTAACAATGCAATGGCCAGATTTTTTTCAGCATTCATCAGGATTTTCAGCACCCGCCCTTCTGAGGATTGTTTAACATCAACCACGTGGATAATATCTCCCAGGTGGGCGAAATCTGGAAGTATTTCCTGGAAGGAATTCTTTGACTCCAACAGATATTGGCTGTTGAATAAAATACCATAATCATCAGGATAAAGAGGAATATAGCGGATGGCAGATTCAACCAAATCCTGGAAAAAATGGGTTCCAAACGAGAGGTCTGGGATATAATCCCCTCGCTTTTGAGCGATCTCGATTAACACCGCTGTGTTGTTGATATCTGAGTAGGTAACATTGACACCCAGTTTAATATCACCCCGGCTGCCCCAGCGGCCTGGTCCCATTAAGATGAATTTTCTTTTAGTCAGGATCTTATTTAACTTGCTGATGGCACGACCAACATCAAGCATTTCCTCACGGGTGGGGATTTGACTGTATTTTTCGGGATCTACATATACGATATGGGTGATATTTGGGATAATTCCATTAGATATATATCGCTTGGCGGTGAAGATCAGATTATCTTCAGGAACATCTGTGGGGATATCGGCAGGTAGATTCTCTCCACCATAACTTTGGGCGCGGCATTGCAGTAGATAAAAATCATCTCCATCGCAGGCAAACTCGATATCTATAGGATGATTCAATTTTTCCTCGAGCTCAGAGAGTACCGCCCGTAATAGGGATAAAAAGGGAGAATTAGAAAACAATCCATCGAAGGTAAAAATAAGATTATCTTTTTCAAAATCAGGTCCCAATCCAGTGGGAATTTGGGCATGATCCTCGGTAACAATTGACACTAATTGCTTAATATTTGGATAATCAGCACCGTATTCTTTTAACAGTTGTTGGATTTCTATGGTCTCAAATGTGCCCTTTTCCAGATTAATCGCATCAATCATCCGAGGTGAATAGCGTACGATTTCATCCAATGAAGTACTTACACGCAACCTTGGTTGGCCAGGGGCAGCCAGTATAGGATAATCATCACTTAAACGGTCTACTGCGCGAGTACCTAATCCGGGCACAATACGGACCAAGCCATCTTCCTTTTGAATTCTGCTCGACCACCGGAATTCGTTCTGGCTGAAGGCGACTCCTGCAAAAGTTGGGAAATAATAGGGTCCAATCTTTCTCCCCACAACCTCCTGGATCAGGATCCCCATTTCCTCGTGGTGGTCTATTAATCCATGTTCAAATCTGTACTCAATTGGATCCGGCCCATACATAGATGCATAAACTTCGGATATTGCATCCTTTAAACTCTCTATCCGTTCTTCTTTACTTCCCTGGTTGGCAACGAACAAGCTTTTGTATTTTCCAGCAAAAGACATTCCTACCTGATCCTCCAATAAACTTGAACTGCGAACAATCAGGGGAACATCGCCAAAATCATCCAGCGCCACTGATAACCCCTTAACAATATCAGGTGGAAGGGGTGCGTTTTTAAAGACATGGACGATATATGGATATTCCTGGCGGACCTCTCCGATATTCAAATATTTGTGTTCAATAATCTCTTCCAAATTATTGAGCTCAATAAAAGAAAATATAGTATCCGATACGATATACCAGGTTTTTGGTGTTTTTACTTGTTTTAAAAGCTCCTGGTTGAGGAGTGCCTTTTTAATAATCTCCATTGCCAGGAAAATTCCAGCACTTTTTCCTCCCAGTTTTCCAAAACTGCCAGGCTGGAATATTATTCTTGCTGATAAATCGTAAAAATCCTTAATTTCAATGTGCTTTTTAGCAGTGAGAATGAAATTCTCATGTCCACTGAGCAAACGGCGAATAAGAGAAACACGAACACTCTGTTCTCTGGCTGCGGATAATTCCAATTCTTGGGTTGATAAATGTTGAAATCGATCAAGAGCGCCAATAATATCAGTTAAGGAACGGCCGGGCTGAACAAGCATATTGATCAGAAACCCGGACTGATCTTCTCGAATCCATTGTTGGATGCTTGCCAAAATTTCATCTTCATCCAGGTATATTCCGGCAAGTTTAAAGACATTATCAAGGGTGCCAATAGCATCAGAACCGGACTTTAGTTGATACGGATAATTTGCTTCTAGAATTTCCCGTTCTTCGCTATAGGCTGAACTGAAAAGTTCAAGTAGTCCATAGGCTTCTTTAATTCCCCTTCCACTTAAGTAGTGGACCATTTTCCTGGAAATTGTAAATAACAGGTTAGGATCAGTTTTTTGCAGCAGACTCAATACCACCTGCCAACCCGCTTTAGACTCAGCACCAGTCTTGATTTGTCTTTCAAACACATCCTGAAGACGCTGGTGTAAGAGAAAATTTCCTACTTGGTCAGCAATCGTGTTTATTAATCTACGCTCTTCAAACAGGAACGGTCCCTCATCAAGATCTGGCTTTTCTTCCATATAATAAACACTGATCTTGCCTACTGCCTGATCCTGCACGATGATGTCCGAGTGCTGTACCCAGGGTGTTTTTACAAACTCTGCTGATTGGAAAACATTTTCACCAAAAGTAATTTCTGATTGACAGATTTCAGGATACTGCCAACCCGGGGGTATTACTTTGATAATTCTATTAAGAGCCTCTTGTGTTTTTACTCCCGCTTGGGCCAGTGTTTCCTGGACTTCGTACAAGCAATTCAGTTCCTTGGCTCTTTCCCTGAGTTCTTCAACCAGGTTGTTGAGCGGTTTTTCAATATTTTCACTCATTTTTACCCCAAGTTTTTAATACTGCACCTCGACCAGATCTACCATCAATTTTAATATATAACGGGGATGGCAGCCGTACATGCCGGACATATTGTGTTTTCTGAATTTCTTTCTGATGGCTTAGCCAATCCCAATCTATTCTGAATTTTCCAGTTCGGGAGAGGGATATATAACTGACACCAAGGCTTGTCATATTATGGAAAAAATGAGATCCCTGACTCATATCTACACTGAATCCCTCTTGATAAGTCTCAATTATCACTTTGGTTCCTGATATTTGCCCCCAATTGACAGGTATACCCAACCAGGGATCCGAACTTCCCAGGCGTCCAAAAACAATCAATAAATACGATTTTTCCTGTTCAACCAGACCATGATTTATTTTTTCCAGATCATCAGCAATCTGGCGGGTTTGCTCAAGCTCAAATTGATCTGGGATAAGATATACAATATCCTGAATATCGTCAATCACTCCGTTTCCCAATACATTCACAGATGCTGCCAAAGCATTTTCATGGAATAAATCATCCTCTGTGACTTTCACAGTCTCTGATGTGATAACCATGGATCGGACTTGAAGTAATCCCAGATCTGGAGGATTAAACGTCATAGCGAACTCGATTTCGACAGGATTCTTTAACTCCTTTTCACAAACATCAAGGATAGATTTAATCAGAATATTAAAAGGCAGTTGATTCAGATTTAACAAAGGAGAAAAAGTTAGGGCACGAGGTCCTGGATTTGCCATTCCGATCTGGAGCCGATCCGATTGGGGATCATAAGTTGAACAGAGATACCTGAGTGTCCCATCTTTTTCTGCCGTAGTTAAATTCTCTTTAACCAGATATTCGGTTTCCCGGATTGGATCATAAACCAGGGGAGTTCCCATATTTATCGCCCAATACTCTTTTTGGCTGTTTTTTAATAGATCATCCGTTGACGCATATGGTGGTCCAATTTTCGGATACGTTGGTGAATACGACCAGGATGCCCCACCATCAACAATGGTTTTTCCAAGTCCAAGGGCTAGATTAACAACACCATCTTCAGGTTGTGCTTTGCCAATAGAATAAAAGTTATAGGATCGTGCTACCCCCGATAGTTCAGGATAAAATCGCAGACTATGGCGAGACCCCACAACATTCTGAATGATCACAGCCATTTTCTCTTCAGAATGATTATGGTTTGTTGCATTCCGGTAACTTTTGGCACTATTGAAGAAAGTTGAGGCATACACGAATTTTATCGCCTCAGATAATTTCTGAAATCGAACTCCAGAATCGTTTTGATGATTGGGTATCATTTTTGTTGCATAGATGCCGGCAAACGGTTCATAAGTTGCGTCTTCTAGCAAACTAGATGAGCGGATAGCAAGGGGAGTGAAAACCTGTCCAATTAATGCCTGAAGATCTCCCAGAACATTAAACGGCAATTCTGAATTCTGAAAGGCGTGAGCTAACTGATCATCGCTGCTATCTGAATAAGCGATGTCATATAGGTCATTCTCTTCTAAAAATGCATCAAAGACATCCGTGCAAATCACGGTCGTATTAGGTACACCAACCGTGATTTCTGAAATATCTGTTATTTGATCACCCAATAAAAGCAATTTGTTGAGAAATACGAGACCCTGGGCTTTCCCCCCAATAGAGCCTGTCCCGATAACACGGATACTGTGGCCTGGCTCGCTGATTTTGCGTTCAAATGGGATCAAATCTTGTTGATCCGACGCCCCAGGTTTTGTATTCATTAACTCGTATTATACCCACCCGCGGGCTTTGCAGGCTTTCGCCACACGGTCTACAGAGATCATGTATGCTGCATCCCGCATGAATAATTTATTTGTTTTGGCGAACTTGCTGACATCAACAAAGGCATTGGTCATTTTTAGATCCAATTTTCCCAGAGCTTCTTCTTTTGCCCAGTAATAATTGGCGTTGCTCTGGACCTGCTCAAAATAGCTACAGGTTACACCTCCCGCATTTGCCAGGAAGTCGGGGATCACCAAAATCTCCTTTTCTTTTATAATTTTATCCGCATCGAGAGTTGTTGGCCCATTGGCTCCTTCGGCAATGATCTTGGTTTTCTTGGATATCTTGTTTGCGCTATCACCGGTGATTTGATTTTCCAAAGCCGCAGGTACAAGCAAATCGACTTCCTGTTCCAACCAGGCATCGCCAGGAAGCACCTCAAAGCCTAAGTCTTGGACTTTCTTCTTGTCAATCTCTCCAAAATGATCTGTAACAGACAGTAACTCTTTGGGGTTGAATCCATCTTTTTTACGGAAGGAATAAGCCGTCTGTTCCTCTTGATTCCAGGAAGAAACACAAGTGGGTGTTCCACCCATCTGCTGATAAAGTTCAATGGCATGCTGGGAGACATTACCAAAGCCCTGGAAACTTGCGGTTGTATCCTGGATGTTGATCCCGAGCTCTTTCATTGCTTCCCGGACGGTAATCATCACTCCGTAGCCGGTAGCCTCTTTCCTGCCTAATGAGCCTCCCATTTCAACCGGTTTCCCGGTAATAAACCCCGGGTATTTCGCACCACGAATGGTTTCGTATTCGTCCAACATCCACAACATATGCTGGGAATTGGTCATTACATCTGGTGCAGGTATGTCGGAGAGGGGGCCAATAGTCTTAGCCAGCTGCCGAACCCATCCCCGGCAGAGATGCTCTTGTTCCAGGAGACTTAAATTATGGGGATCACAGATAATCCCGCCTTTAGCACCACCCAGGGGAATATCCACAACTGCACATTTCCAGGTCATCCACATAGAAAGGGCCCTCACTGTATCAGCGGTTTCCTGGGGATGGAATCGTATACCACCTTTTCCTGGTCCGCGAGCATCATTGTGCAGAACCCGGAATCCTCGAAAGACCTTTACGGTTCCATCATCCATCCTGACGGGGATACTGAATTGATATTCCCGCATTGGATACCGGAGAAAGTCTCTGGTCCCTTGATCCAATTCCAGCAATTCAGCAGCATGATCGAATTGCTTCTGTGCAGTTATAAACGGGTTATATGTTTTGTCGTCCATTTTTACTCTTTGCCTTTTGCTATTTTGGTTTAATAACTATTCCTAGTATCACATTTAAAATCAAATAAAACAAATGCCAAATAACATCTGTTTTTAGTTATCCCTCTCCCCTTCCCTTGATATGCTGTCAGCCGTCTATTCAGATTCTAGGTCTATTGAAAAAGTTGATCTAATAGATGTTTTTAATAATTTTCCGATGGGAAGGCGATTCAAAACCTAACCCATCCACAAGATTGGTTCCATCCCGAACCACATAGTGAGGAAATCGTGCAATTCCTGAGATTGCTGAGCATGGAGAAGAAAAGCGAGGCAGAAAGGCTCTCAAAATATATCTTGAGTATGCACCAGGACCATAGTAAAAAAATTTAAGAAAAAACCCCCCATTTCCTGTAATTAAATGGGGGGTTGTCTTCTAAGTAGCGGATATTTGGTGATTTTTCAGAACCTTACAAGCGAATTACATCTCCACAATACTCACAGGTCATACTCTCCATCCCGCGTAAAACAACCTGGTTGATTGCCCCACCGCAGGAAGGGCATTTCGTTGGCGCATCCTTGACTTTTTCGGCAGCAGCTTTATCAATGGCGATGGCTCTTGTTTTGTCAAATTCCTTTGCTTTAGCGCGTTTGAGCAGGGCTTTCCACTCGTCTCCTGGTTGCCAGATGTGGATATGCAGGACATCAAAGGGAGCGCCGCTGCTAAATCGCACCTCGATATAATCATCTTTATTTAGAAAGCCATCTTTGCGGACTTTTGTCTCCTCGACCAGTGCCAGGGGGGCTTCCCAGAGCAGCTCCTGCACCAACTTTTTCTCAGTGGCCACAAAAAGCACCTTCTTTGTCGCCACCTTTTCCTTCTGCTCAAAAAGGATGCGCTGGTCGGTCAGATACAGTACTCCCTCAGGGTCATTTTTGGTCTGCTTGGTTTCCTTTGCCCAAACCGCCTTAACCGCCCTGATCCCTGATTCAGTTGCCAGCAGCTCAAAGCTCGCCTCACTGAGCTCTGTCAGCATCCATTCCAGTTTTGTGAGATGGTATTTTAGTTTTTGAACTTCGCTGCTAAATTGATCGTATCCTCCACGAATGCTTCGCTCCGCTGCTTCGATACGACTTTCCAGCGATTCCACCTGTGTTTTGAGACTGCTCATCCGTGGACCGGGGGCTGCCGGCGCCGTACTTTTTCCCACCACTTGGTTGATCTGCGTTTCCAAAGGGCGCAAGGATTGTTCCATGCGGCTCGCTTCTTTTTCAATCTGCGCTCCGAGTTTAGGTGAGATCTTGGTCCACTCTTTTTCAAAATCTACTGCCTTTTCTTCCAGATCTCTCTCGAAAGCGTAGCCACGCTCACGCAAAGATTTGATCCGCCGATCCATCCCATTGACAGATGTACTCAAATCCTCCACACTGTCCCGGATATCCGTCATCCGAACCGAAGTTTGCAAGTCCCGCAGAGAAGATTGCAGGCTTTGAATATCACTTTTTACTTGCTCGCGACTATTTTGATTTGGCATGGGATCTCCTGGTTCAGATAAATGGATGGCTTTATTCTAACTGATTTTTTCCGATATCGAAATGCTGAAAGCACTCATTTATTAAATATCTCTTAGGTTTTTGGGCAAGTTATTTTAGTGAACGGCGCAGCCGGTTCGATTCGAGACCAATTCCATCCACTGTCTTGGTCCCATCTCGAACCTCATAGTGAGGAAGTAGAGCAGGTCCTGGCCATGCTCAGATTTGAGTAAAAAAAAGTGAGTTAAAGAAGCTCTCAGAAGTCCTCAATTGAGGTTGGAATGGGAGCTTCTATTAATAGTATGATTCCAGAGTTAATTGAGGGAAGATAATTCAACTGATTTAGATAATTTTAGAAGGATGTTTCCCTGTTAGTAGGAACGAGAGAACAGATATGAGTATCCACGTTCAATTATTGCTAGATTTAGGGTTCTGCCGGTTCTACTCTGAAGCTACCAAGACCTGAATACCTCTTTCACGCAAATTTGAAAGCAATTGCTTTGGAGTAGCTGGATCGGTGATCAAAACATCAATTTTTTCTATATCCATGATTGGGACAAAACCAGCTCTGCCCAGTTTACTGTGGTCTGCTAAAACAATCACCTGTTCTGCCCGGGATGCCAAGGCCCGACCAGCTTCTGCAATTAATGGATGTGCTGTGGTAATTCCCCCCTCTAGAGTCAACCCATCGCAACCCAAGAACACACGCTGGGCTGAAATTTGATGGAGGCGTTCCAGCATTTCTGGGCCGACAGTCGCCCGATGCTCTGGAAGATATATTCCCCCCAATAATAATAAGTTTGGTGATGCCCAAAAACCAACTTCATCCAATAATAGTGTTGAGTTTGTAACAATCCTGAGTATCCCCTGTTGCCGGAGAGAATTTGGAATATGTTTTGCTACCTGCAAGACGGTTGTTCCAGAATCAAACAATAACACATCTTTTGATTGAATAAAGCCTGATGCGACTGCACCAATAATCCTTTTTTCTAGGCCGAAATGCGCGCTGCGCTCCTCAAAATCCATAATCTGAAGCCCTTCGCTGGTAGAAACTGCACCTCCATGAACCCTTCGAAGCATGCCCTCATTTTCTAGAATGGATAGATCTCGCCTGATAGACGTATCTGTCAATCCAAACTCCTCCATCAGGTCAGATACCTTTACCTGAGTCTGATCCCGAATATGTCGAGCAATTAAGTCTCTTCGTTGGCGGGCGTTTATATGTTCATCCATGATCAGTCCTAGGATAATTCTTTGATTTTATCACTTTGGCATATCCCTGCAAAAGCAGGAATTTCTTATTTAGAGAACCTTAAATCATCCCCTGGTAACTCATAATCGATTCTGAAATACAAAAAGCTTTCAATCACATGGTACGGAAGTTTTAACCAAGTCTTCCGTACCATGTAAGTTCATAAATAGTATCGGTCACTTATTGAGAAATGCTTTCCCAACCTTCAGCGATTTGTGCTGCGGCGTCGGTTAATACAGAGAATTCTTTGGGGAAAGATACATTCTCATAGGCTTCCGCGGGGGGGAATTTCGCTGCTAATTCTGCCGGCAGCTCAATATCCCGGATCGGGTGCGTGAAACCTTCAGCATAAGCTAACTGTCCTGCATCTGAGAATTCAAGCTCTAACATCAGTTTTGCGGCATTTGGATGAGGGGCGCCGGCTGTAATAAACTGGGTGTATAGACCAGCAACCGATCCATCACTCGGGATCACCAACTGCAAAGGCATTCCCAAAGACTCAGCTTTGGCCAAACAGGAAAAATCCCAGAACAATGCAATGGCGACCTCACCTGCTTGGATTGCCGAAGTACCCGGTGATACTGCATTTACTTGTCCAAGCTCAAACATCTTGGTGAAGTAGTCAATCCCAGGCTGGATATTGGTTTCATCTCCACCATTACCAAAGGCTGCTCCAAGGACAACAGAGTTTGCAGTACCGGATTTGCGGGGATCCTTCATCGATACTTTGCCTTTATACTGCTCATCCAGCAAATCTGCCCAGCTGGTCGGGACAGTATCAACAAGGTCAGTATTTACACAGAACCCGATTGCTCCCCAATAAGCAGCAGACCAGTAGCCATCTGCATCTTTGGCATAATCAGGAATCTCATCCCAATAGGCATGTTTATATGCTTGAGATAGGCCATCTGAAACAACCTGGCTGGCGAAGTTTACACCGAGGTCTGTAATATCAGCTACACCAGCTCCGGCTTCAGCCTGAAGCGCTGCAATAATCTCACCGCTTCCCATGTCTGTATCAAGGTGGGGAATGCCATAAGCGGCATCATAAAGCTCCCACATACCACCATAGTTCACCCAGTCATCTGGTAACCCATAACTCACGATCTCACCTTCAGCCAGGGCGGCTTCCATAAGAGCGTCCATTGGATCTACTTCTTCTTCTGCTGGTGCTGCTTCCTCTTCCGCCGGTGCAGCTTCTTCTGCTGGTGCAGCTTCTTCCGGCGCAGATTCTTCAACCGGTGCAGGGGTTGGTTGACACGCTGACAAAGTGATCATCAATGCAGCAACAATCAACAAGCTCAATATAAATCTTTTCTTCATTATCATCTCCTCCAAAAGTCTAGTTTATGGAATTTTGACGTTTTCATGTTAGTAAATAACATGGAATAAAGATATTGTTTTATATCAACCTCCTTTTATCATCTTATAGTCAGCTATTATCATCGGATTCACTTACGCCTGGCATAATCCGGCAGGCTTCCCGGGAGAAAGACAATTGTACAGATTTATTCAGAACGAATCTATGCCGATCAACTGTCCGGATATCAGCAATGATAGATTGGCCATGGAAATCAAGTTCCAAGCGGGTGACCGGTCCTAAGAGTGTGATTGTTTTTAAAACAGCATTGATTGAATTTACATTCTCGCTCATAGCATCGAGTTTTCTGACATGTATTTCTTCAGGTCGCACGAACACAGTGAGTTTTTCACCTTCTTGAAGGTCGCCCTCTTCAGTAAGAGGAATGGATAATTTCCAATCACCAGTTTCACTGGAAACGATGCCTTTCTTGCTGTCCGTTAGAAATCCTGAAAACTGATTAATCGTTCCGACAAAAGTGGCCACAAAATGGGTTTGTGGTTGTACATATATTTCCTCTGGGGTACCCGTTTGTTCAACTACTGCTTGGCGCATTACAACCACACGATCAGAAATGGATAAGGCTTCTTCTTGATCATGGGTCACATAGATGGTTGTAATTCCCAGCGAAGTCTGAATTCGTCGAATCTCATGACGAAGAGAAACCCTGACAACGGCATCTAAAGCACTGAGAGGTTCATCCAATAACAAAACCCTGGGTTCAATGGCCAATGCCCGGGCAAGAGCCACTCGCTGCTGTTGCCCCCCACTCATTTCTCCAGCATACTTGTGCCCATCATCAGATAAACTGACCAAATCTAGAAGATCATTAACTCGTCTGTTGATTTCTGGAGATGACAGCTTGGCGACACGGAGCCCAAAAGCCACATTATTCCAGGCCGTCATATTGGGAAAAAGGGCGTAGGATTGAAATACCATGCCCATTCCCCGCTGATTGGGAGGTATAGAGGTGATGTCTTCACCATCTATTCGTATCATTCCTTCATCCGGGATTTCAAAACCAGCTATCATACGCAATGTTGTTGTTTTTCCACAACCCGATGGGCCCAAAAGCGAGATGAACTCACCTTTGTCAACTTGAAGATTAAAGTCATTTACAGCAACTGTGCCATCGTAGGCCTTGTCCAGGTGGGTTAGTTCAAGGTAACTCATTGTCCATCTCCTGCGATTGTATTACTATGTTCTTTAGTATTCTCGGAACCCCCAGACTTTGTCCGTTTTGTCCCCCGAGCTGCAACCCAAAGGATAAATAATGAACTAACCCAGGCAATCGTGAAACTGATCACTGAATACGCGGATGCAATTCTGCCGTCTCGGCGGGTGTAATACACTAACTGCATGGGAAAAGTTTTATAGCGTGCCCCTACAAGAAAGGTGGCGATGGTAAATTCCCCAAATATGGTCGCAAAAACCAATAATCCTCCGCTTATAATGCCAGGCATGATGTTGGGTAATATAACCTGCCGAAGAGTACGCATCCACGATGAACCCAGGCTCTGAGCTGCTTCCGTTAAGACTTTAATATTGACTGCATTCAGGCTGTTGACTACAGGACGGTACATGAAGGGCATGGTGAATATTACATAAGCAGCCACCACCATAACCGGTGTACGAGCGAGCATTAAGGGAGGCCGGGCGTACAATCTAATCAATCCGATTGAGAGAACCACACCAGGAATTGCAAAAGGTAACGTACTGATTAAATCAAGGAGAGGCTTCGCTTTGGGAACCCGGAGATGAGTCCAATAAGCAGTGGGTACAATAATCAATATACTGGCAATAACTGTACTGAAGGAAAGTACCAAGGAATTCTTAAATACAATCAGGAACCACCTATCCTCGAAAGCTATCTTATACCACTCAAACGTTAACCCCTCAGGAAGGATGGTCCTGTCCCAGCGAATAGCAATAGAGAACACATACGTTGCGACAATTGGCAGCAGCATATAAAACAAAAAACCGCCAATAAACAATCCCGAGAGAGATCTTTTTTTATTCATTGTTGCCATTTTTTTCCTTGCCGAATAGCAAACTGATAAAATAGGATTGCTATACCCATCAAGATCAATGTCAGGATCCCCATCGCATCACCCGCACCAGGGTCACGGAAAACTTCCCCTGTTAGTAAAAATCCCAGCTGCAAAGTAACCAGCGGGTAATTCCATTCTGTGAGTGTGTAAGCTGTGGCATATGCTCCAAAAGCATTCGCAAACAATAGCAGTAATCCTGCAGTAATAGCTGGTGTCAGAACAGGAATTCCAATGAAACGCCAGTACTGGAAAGTGTTTGCTCCTAAACCTTGAGCAGCTTCCTCCCATTCACGTTTTAAACCTGCAATTGCCGGGATAATCAGCAAAACCATTAACGGAAGTTGGAAGTATGTATAAGAAAATATCAACCCTGAAAAAGAGTAAATGCTGAACTCTGGATAGATTTCCCAGCTAAGATATTTTTGCATAGCCAATGTCATTACTCCGTGGCTACCGAGAATTACTATGAACGCAAAAGCCAGGGGGGCACCAGAGAAATTGGATGTAACATCACAAAGAGCCGTTACCAGTTCCTGGGCACGTTTACTTTTTAATTGGCAAATAAAATAACCTACAACTGTTCCTATTGAAACCCCCAAGATCGCAGTTATTCCGGAAAGAAAAATACTATTCTTAAATGACGTGGCATAGATCGAAGCTCCCATCTTGGCGTAATGCTCCAGTGTAAACTGCCCTTCTGATCCGGTAAAACTGCCCCAGAGCATAAAGAACAAAGGCAGGATCATAATGGCCAGGCAAAAAATCAGGAAAGGGACCAACGGGGTCCAATCCAGCCACTTATTCTTTTTTCCATTTTGTATATTTGGTAATAATTTCACCTATACTCCTGATTACTTAAAATCCAAACACCTCAATTTCTGGAGTAGTATGAGAAACTTGCAGTAATCTTTGATCAGGATCATAGTTCCAACCAATAGACAGTGATGGATCTTCAATCTTGGAGAGGGATTCTCCATTGTTCATTATACTTGTTGGAGAAAATGTCACTCGGAGGAGATCCTTGGCTTGAGAATCGAATGTCCGATATTTAATATATTTTGGACTATACTCAATTTTTTGAATGATCGAGGAAGTTCTTAACATATGATCTGTGGTTTGGGGAGCCATATCTGGAATATCCGCCATGCCCTCAAGAAAATGGGGAACAAAATCAAAATACCCGTCAGTGAACCAACACTGGTTATGATAATCAGGCTCATCAATTCCTACCCGGACCCAGCCATTTTCATCAGCCATGTATGTGCTCCAATTAAATGATCGGAGAGCTTGTTCTGCATATTCCTTATCCCCAGTGCAGCTGGCGAAAAGCGCACAGACTGATGCATATCTAGCAGTGTGGCTTCCCATAACATGAAAACAAAACTTCTGTTCATGTATGGGTACGGCTTTGTAAAAAGGATCAGCGCCCAGTGTTGTGCGAACCCACTCGAGGATATTCTTTACATGGGATTTCCAGTCTGGATCTTGATCGGGATGTTTTAACAGGTATCTCGCAGTTTCCAGGGCACTGTATTGATCCCGGTTTTCATTTTCTGGATCCAATCGGATGTCCTCAAAGTACCCTTTCCAGCGATGATTCTGAATGGGGTATTTCATTAACCATGCCCATGTTTCCTCTCTTGTAGATTGATATTTTTTACCTTTATCCAGATCTAAGGCAATCAATGCATCAAAGAGGCCTATTGCGGGGATCATATGGCTGGTATAAGCCTCGATCACATCACCATTTAGAACATCCACCCGAAAGGGCCAAGGTGAGTTATTCTCATCGGATTCTCCAATTTTTTCTGTCAACACATCAGCACAGTGGCATGCTTGGTCAAGATAGTCTCGCTTACCTGATATTTTGTAAAATAAAACATATCCTAAAGCGACTTGAGCGATTTTATCTGGTTCTGTTACATAATGTCCGTCAGCCCTGGCGCCAAAATAATTTCCAGAAGCTGGTTCTGATGATGCATAAGGTATCTGAGGCCAGGCAGCGGTTAGTGGAGTATTGTAGGCAATTAATCGATCTAGCATCCTGCGAACATCTTCAAGAAACCAATCCTCTCCTGAGTATGCATAATAGGACACCAATGTATTAACTGCCATAGCAAACTTTCCCGCTGGATTGTCGGGCCAAATTGTTGGTCTAAGAGGATCGGTCCAAAAACAGGAGTAAGCAAGATACCACGGCAAACCTGTCCTGGGATCCACTGGACAATGGCGGATAAAATTCATTGCCAACCATACAATACGGTCATATGACGCCCAGGGTAGCAGGCCTTCTTGATTATCTAAACGAACCTGATGCTCATTGATAAAAATCATAGCTAGATTGAAATTACTTCAATACCCAGTAAGCGGCCTAATTTCTGGATCACATCTGCACAATGTCCATATGCTAATGCCATATGGTGAGGTGATCCAGCCAAAAGCCAACGATCACAGAACTCAGTGATGGTGCCATTTTTATATCGGAAGAGCATCTGAGGAGCCGCAACTGGACGCGGCTTAATTGGAAGAGATTCTCCTTCGCCAACAATCAAACGCCAACCTCCATCCCCTAATGGAATTAAGGATAAGATCGTGACATCCCCAGGCTTATATGCAAATTCTAATCCCGCCCCTCGTCCATTGACACCTTCATAATAAATGCTCGGTTTGATGCGAACTTGTTTGGGATCCGCAGCCATGGCTGGATTCCCATGGCCATCATGGGACAATATCATGGCATCTTCATCAAAATCGATCACATAGTTCTCTAGGAAAGTTGCCTCTCCGGTAATTTCTTGCAAGATCATCATTGCAGATAAAGTTGTGACATCTGC
>RCNF010000150.1_pt1 | contig 31904 bp, 27 predicted proteins | sample 2041311 | NCBI WGS metagenome assembly RCNF01 (sample SAMN09708228, study PRJNA481090) | Marine sediment metagenome, whole genome shotgun sequencing project. | biome: marine sediment; feature: ocean; material: sediment; isolation source: Sewage treatment plant 2 marine sediment (STP2) ...
AGGTGATGAGAAGCCGCTTTGGTGATCTCCATCATCAGGTAGGTACCGGGTTTGTACTCGCCGGGACTATGAACCAGCTTGTTGCCTCTGGTGCGGGCCGCCGTCACCCCTGGATCCTTCTTCGAGGGTCCCTCCACCAGCACTTCTTCGACGCGGCCAACCATCGCCTCGTTTGAAGCAAGCGAAATATTGTTTTGCATCGCGACGAGGCGCTCAAAGCGTTCCTGCACGACAGCCTTCTCCAACTGGTCGGGCAGCGTCGCCGCCACCGTTCCCGGCCGTGCCGAATACTGAAATGTGAAGGCCTGGTCGAACCGTGCTCGTTCCACTACATCGAGAGTGGCCTGGAAATCCTTCTCGGTTTCGCCGGGGAACCCCACGATGATGTCCGTAGACGAAGACAAGTTCGGGATGATCCGGCGCGCCATCTCAAGACGGGCCAGGAATCGTTCGGCGTTGTAGCCGCGATGCATCGCAGCCAAGATGCGATCGCTCCCCGACTGGAGGGGCAAATGCAGCTGTTCGCACACCGCGTCGGTCTCCGCCATAGCTTCCGCCACATCCTCTTTGAAGTCCTTGGGATGGGGGCTGGTGTAGCGGATCCTCCGTATCCCCTCGACGGCACCAACCTGACGAAGAAGGTCGGCGAAGACCGGACTGCGACCGTTGAGTTCGAGGTCTCGCCCATACGAGTTCACGTTCTGGCCAAGCAACGTGACCTCGGAAACACCTTCGCCTGCGAGCGACTTCACCTCGCCGATGATGTCGCCAAAGCGTCGACTGATCTCTTTGCCCCGCACCGCGGGAACGATGCAGAACGTACACGAGTTGTCACAGCCAATCGCGATCGTGACCCATGCAGAATGCGGCGTTTGGCGGCGGGCCGGGAGATACGAGGGAAACTCATCGAAGGAAGTGGTTTCCTCCCAGATCTCTGTGATCGGCCCCCATTCGTCGGCGTGATCCATCAACTCGACGACCCTGTGGACATTGTGCGTGCCAAAGACGACATCAACCCAGGAGGCCTTCTCGATGACGAGATCACCGTCCTTCTGGGCAGTGCAGCCGCCCACCAGGATCTTCAGATCGGGCCGCTCCATCTTGATGGCTCGTAGCGACCCCAGATAGCCGTACAGCTTGTTGTCGGCGTTCTCGCGGATCGTGCACGTATTGAGCACTATTACGTCGGCTTGCTCGATGCTGGCGCTTGGCACCATTCCATCAGCAACGAGCAGACCACCGATTCGCTCGGAGTCATGCTCGTTCATCTGGCACCCGAAAGTGCGGATGGAATAGGTCAAGCCCGTGCGCGCCGCTTTACGCGGCGAACGCACACTTGGCATACCTAGGACCGTCGTCTCAGCCATGTCTCCCTAACGTGCGAAATCTGTCGCCCGGAATTCCCGGATGACAGTCACCTCGATCTGACCCGGATAGTTCAGGTCCTCTTCGAGGCGGCGGGCGATTCGACGCGCCAAGTCCCCGGCGGCCAAATCGTCGACAACACTAGGCGACACGGCAACCCGCACCTCACGCCCGGCCTGCATGGCAAACACTCGGTCCACACCCTCAAACGACATCGCAATCTCTTCGAGCCTCTCGAGCCGTTTCACATACGATTCCAAAGCCTCTCGGCGAGCGCCCGGACGTGCTGCCGACACTGCGTCTGCGGCCTGGACGATTACCGCAGTCAGCGTCCGCGGCTCTACCTCGTTGTGATGGGACTCAATCGCATGAACAATCGATGCTTCCTCACCAAAGCGGCGAGCGATCTCTGCGCCGATCATGGCATGGGAGCCTCCAACCTCGTGAGACACCGCCTTGCCGATGTCGTGCAAGAAGGCGGCACGACGTGCTTCTATCGGATCAATACCCAACTCGGAAGCGAGCATCCCAGCAATGTTGGCAGCTTCGACAAGGTGATTCAGTACATTCTGGCCGTACGAAGTGCGGTACTTGAGTCGGCCCAACAGAGTCACCAACTCCGGATGAAGACGAGTCACCCCGACCTCGAGCATGGCCCACTCCCCCGCATCCCGAACCGATTGCTCGACTTCTGCCCGAGCTTTCTCATACGCCTCTTCGATGGATGTCGGGTGGATTCGGCCGTCCTCGACAAGACGCTGCAAAGCGCGACGTGCGGTTTCTCTCCGCACCGGGTCGAACGTTGAAATGGACACCGCCTCCGGCGTGTCGTCCACAATCAGGTTGACGCCTGTCACCGACTCGAAGGTACGGATGTTGCGGCCATCGCGCCCAATGATCCGGCCTTTCATGTCGTCCGACGGCAAAGGAACTACGGAAACAGTCGACTCGGAAACTACTTCGGCGGCAAGGCGCTGTACGGCAGTGGCGAGAATCCGACGCGCCCGCCGCTCCGCCTCTTCTCTGGCCTTTGTTTCCAGGTCTCGGACCAGGACCATTGCCTCGCGGCGGGCCTCGTCCTCGACCTTCATTAGGAGCTCTTCCTTGGCGGCCCGCGAATCGAATCCTGCGATGCGCTCAAGATGACCTCTGGCCTCCTCGCGGAGGGCCTCGGTCTCGCCACGAGCCTCCCCCAGCCCGCGTTCCTTATCGATCAGCAGTTCTTCACGATGGGCCAGGTTGGCAGCACGCTGCTCCAAGGTTGCCTCGCGCTGGGCCAGCCGCTCTTCGAGAGCTTCTGCCTCGACTATGCGATGCGCAAGCGCCGCTTCTTCTCTCTCGCGATAGCTCTCTGCGAGTGCTCGAGATTCCTCTTCGGCACGAGAAAGAATGCGCTGCGCATCCAGTCGCGCCTGACGGAGGGCGTCTACCGCCGATGCGTCGGTTCGCGATGTATTGCGGCGCTGTAGTTCTCGTCCTCCCAGGAAAGCGAGCAACACTGCGGGTAGTCCGATCGCAAGTGCGACAAGCCACGGTTCCATGTTGTCCCCGTTTCCCGGCCCCTGTTGAAATCAACGATGCCGAGCCAAACTGGCTCGGCACACGTATGCCAAGAAGCAGATCGACGACAGTGACAGCTAATCAGCTGGCTGCCCGCTGCACCTCCGTGCGATCTGCCTCATCAATGTCTCTTTCATCAGGTTCCGTGTTTTAAGTGGTTTTACGTGTGTCTAGTACTGATCGTACAGCACCCAACCTGCAAGCGGAACCGCGAAAACCAGATTTGTGTGACAAAGGTCTGATTCTGGCCGCAGAATCAACAAAACCCGGCGGACTGGTGTATCCGCCCGGCTTTGTCAAAGCCCACCGTCACTTCTTCTTGGCGTCGCTTTTGTCCAAGATTTCGCCGGTTTCTTCATCGACGACGATCGCTTCGTCCGAATCGGCATCCTCATCCTCAGTCAGACCCACTGCCTTGTAGACACGATCCTGCAGCTGTACTGCGATCTCTGGGTTCTCCCGCAAAAACATCTTGGCCTTTTCCCGACCTTGGCCGAGTTGGTCACCCTCGTAGGTGAACCAAGCACCAGCCTTACGGACTATCCCGTGTTCAACGGCAACGTCGATCAGGCTTCCCTCACGAGAAATGCCCTCGCCAAACATGATGTCGAATTCGGCAAGACGGAACGGAGGAGCAACCTTGTTCTTCGCGATCTTGGCCCGCACCCGGTTGCCGACGTTGTCGGTACCTTGCTTGATGGCTTCGATACGCCGTACATCGATACGAACGCTTGCGTAGAATTTGAGGGCACGACCGCCCGGCGTGGTCTCGGGTGAACCAAACATCACACCGATCTTCTCACGCAACTGATTGATGAAGACCACGGTGGTATCGGAACGGTTGATGGTTCCAGCCAGTTTGCGGAGCGCCTGTGACATGAGACGGGCCTGCAAACCAACATGGGTATCACCCATATCGCCTTCAAGCTCCGCACGTGGCACCAGAGCGGCAACCGAGTCAATCACGACCACATCTAGAGCACCGGAACGCACCAGCATGTCGGTGATCTCCAACGCCTGCTCACCGGTGTCCGGCTGTGAGATCAGCAGTTCATCGACATCGACACCAAGTGCCTTTGCATAGACCGGGTCCAGCGCATGCTCGGCATCAATAAACGCAGCGACACCGCCATTGCGCTGCGCCTCAGCGACAATGTGGAGCGCCAGCGTGGTCTTACCGCTGCTCTCTGGCCCATAGATCTCAACGATGCGGCCGCGGGGAACACCACCTATGCCAAGTGCCAGGTCGAGAGACAGCGCCCCGGTCGGGATCGCGGAGACATTCTTCACCGCACTATCGCTGAGCTTCATGATGGCACCCTTGCCAAATTGCCGCTCAATCTGCGACATTGCCATTTCGAGGTTCTTGTCAGACTCCACTGGAGCTCCCTTCGGTTGGATTTGTTATCGCCAACCTATTAACTGCCTGTGACATAATTACAGCGGTGTAATCGTACCGCCGCCGAGAGCCAAACAATAGGCGAACACGTGTTCGATGTCGAGGACCTTTCCTGTTGCGGTGTTTCGTGGGGTCTGGCGTCCTACAGCGCCGTATTCGGCGCTAGTGGACGCCAGACCCCACCTCGCGGAGGTTTAGCCTGACGACTGACCCGCCCTTGTGGCGGGAACCTAAGGGAGGACACAGGCGTGTACTGGTCATGGAGACAACCATGAAAGACAATCCTGATACGGCAGTCCGCCCGGTCCGTCGTCATTTCGATGAGTTCTATCGGAATTCGCGCGACGGTGTGGCGAGGGCTCTCGTCTTGACGCTCGGCAACCAAGAGCTTGGTGTAGAGGCGACCGACGAAGGCATGACCCGCGCCTATCAACGCTGGGACCAGATCTCCAACTATGACAACCCAGAAGGTTGGGTCTATCGCGTGGGTCTCAACTGGGCTCGATCCATCTGGCGAAAACGTCGGCGTGAAGTCCAAGACGTCTATGAGCCCGCCCCGGTCATCGACAAACTCCTGGATGTTGACGTCGACCGCGCCCTCGCCAATATCGACGTGCGCTTCCGTTCAGTTGTGGTGCTCCGGCTCTACCTCGACTGGTCGATCGACACGACCGCAGAGGCCCTTGGAGTGCAGCCAGGAACCGTCAAGAGCCGGATGAGCCGAGCGATGGAACGGCTCGAAAAGGAACTTGGAGGCGACCCCCGATGAACAACGAACAACGCATTCGTCAGTATCTGCAGCAGAAAGCAGAGTCGGTCCAGATCGCGCCTGCAGCTTCGCCCGCTACCTCGCACCGCCCCCAACCAGGCCGCGGACGTGTTGCAGCTCTTGCGGCCGCTGCCGCGTTAGTCCTGATCGGGGCACCGCTGGTGATCTTGTCCCAGACAGCCGAGGACGCCGCGCCAACCGTCAGCACGGTGGTCGAATCGACCACGACAACTGCTGATTCGACGCCACCTACCACCTCGGCTCCGGTCGTGCCTGTCGACGGTTTCGTGCTCGACCCACGCTCCCCCGATGAAGTCTTTGCGCTGGTCGAGCTTGACGCGGGCGGCGTCGGTGTCGGCTACAGCTCGTCGCACTTGAGTTCGATACTTCTGCCCGCCGGACCGCTCAATGCCGAAGCGGTTGCTGCAGTCCCCGATGGGCGGGGCGGGTTTGTATACACCACAACCGACCAGGTGTTCTGGCTTGAAGACTGGTCGGCATCCGCAAGGCTGATCGAAGACCCTGGTGTTCCCGTATCGCTGGTCGGTCTGCGCTACGTTGCGGGCAACCCCACCGTCTTTGTCCTGATCGGTGTCAAGCTCATCGGTTACGACCAAGGCAACAACGAGCTTGGCTACGCCTTCGACGAGTTCTCCGCAACCCCGATCGACCTCGACGTAGATGGCGAGCTTGCGGTCGGTCTTGTATCAACAGACGAAGGATTTTCGGTAGAGCTGGTTTCGATGCTGACTGGGGTGCAGACTCAGTTGATCGCTCCGGTGCCCGCAGGACAGGCTGGAACACCGCTTGCTGTCGCCATCTCCGACCAGAGGATCGCGATCCGCCGCCACGGGCTGCCAGTGCAGCTTCTGGCACCGGATGGGTCCGAGATCGGCACGGTCGACCTCGGCATCGAGGACATGGTGATCCACGAAATGGACCTAGCCGGCGATAGCCTGCTCGTCGCGTTCGGCGAGGCGGCGACCATCACCGACATCGTGACCGGTGCAAGAACCGTCGCCGACACACCACGAGGATGGGTCATCGGAGCGTCATGGACAAGGCCTGTCTCGTCGGCACCGCCGACTGTCTCCGCAACCACTCGATTCAGGGTCGACACCGACATGGTGCTTGCGGACACCGCTGACCCATATCTCAACGTTCGCGAGTCGGCAGGAGCCGACAACCGCCTGATCGCAAAGCTGCCCCCGACCTACACGGGCATCGACACAACCGGACAGCAAGTAACCACCGCCGATGACGCAGTGTGGGTCGAGATAACCATGCTCGACCCAATCGCAGTCGATCTTGGAGAACCGCTCCATGGGGGCGTCCCTTATGGATGGGTCAACTCGGCCTATCTCGAGCCGCTGTACGAGGGTCTGCCGGTGACGACAGAAGAAGTTGCGGCCTGCAGTCGGGTGACACCCAATGCGGCCGCAGCTGACGGTTCTCGCCCGCCGAGCCACCTGTATGCATTGGACAGCGCCTATCTGTCCCCGAATTGTCTCCGGATCGTGTTGACGTTTGGTACCGGACCTCTGGCCTACTCACGCTACGACGTCGCTGCCGAGGTAGGACCAGCCAGTTCGGTCCCACAAGTCATGGATCGGATCGCCGGCAGTCAGGGTGCGACCTTCGACCTCGGTGGAATCGCCAGCGCTTGGCACGGAGCAACCGAGACCGACGATGGGGTCTACGTTGTCCACGACGGTGCCGAGGTCGACTTGCTGGTCAACGTCGCAATTGGGGACCTTGTTGTCCACGAGCTGCCAGCCCGTGGAATAGTCGTGATCGACATTGTCACCGAACCGCAGCCAGAGGTCCTCCCGGCAGCCGGTTCGACGGTACTGACCCAACCGATCTGGCCGTCTAACGGCACACTGACCTTGTCTGGCATCGCCCGCCCGTTCGAGGCAACCCTTGGGGTCGAGGTCCGAGACGAGGCGGGCAACCGAGTGGATGCAATGTACTCCGGCAGCCTCGTATTCGGGACAAAGCGGGCCACTGAGTATGCGGTGATGACACCCGGTTGGAGCGAGGCCTGGGCACCGTTCACGGTAAGGATCAGCGGACTTCCCCCTGGCGACTACACCGTGGTGCTCGATGGCGACGGTGGTGCCGATAGTCCGGTGACGCTCGATATCCCCTTCACAATGGAGCCGTATGCGGCGAACCCCACCCCGGCTGAGCTCGCGTCGACGGATGAGCTGGCGATCGTCCAGGCACTGGTCGGCTACGCCAAGGGCGAGAGAAACCGTGTTGACGTTCCGTTTGCGGATGAGGTTGTGCTCGGACTCAATGTTGTCGAGCAACGCAACCTCGCCCGCCAAGACCTGAGTAACCGCTCCAATTGGAATTCCGATATCCAGGACTTCGACGGAGCCGGCGGACCGTTCAATGTGCTCGATGTGCTGGCACGTTCCGACTTCGTCGAGATCACCACAGGGGAGATCAACCACTGCGCCGGGCCGCCACTGGAGTGGCCGGCCGTCCTCGATGGCCTGCGCCAGGTGAACATCCAGCCGATCGGTGGCGACTCGTGCCTGCAATGGTTCGGTGTCAGCATCTTCCTCGATGCCACCGACGAGATCGCTGCTGTCGTTCTCGACCTTTTCGGCCCCTAGGGGTGCGCCCAGATGAGTCTGGCGTCGCTCAGCGCCGTATTCGGCGCTGGTGGACGCCAGACTCCATTCTTAGAGCAGAGAGACGCGTTCGATAACCTCATATCGGGTGGGGCCGTTGCCGAGGACCGAGCGGTACAGGGTGACCTCTTCAACGTCGAGAGCGATCTTGGCGGGAGGGAAACTCGCGAGTAACCGCCCGATGTCGTACGGCGGTCGGATCCGGCTCAGCGTCAGGTGGGGATGAAACGGGCGCCCCTCCGGTTCAAGCCCTGCAGCCTGGGCTGCGGTCTCGCACTCGCCAGCGATACCCGACAACGCCTCGAGGTCGCCGTCGACACCCAGCCACAACACCGAGGCCTTCGATTCCTTGGGGAATCCCCCGAGGCTCCCGAACCGGATCCGGAACGGCTCAATCATCAAATGCTGATCGAGGTGCGCCAAGATGGCATCTTGCTGCACCGCACTCGTCGCCCCCAAGAACCGCAGCGTGATGTGCCAGTTCTCGGGTCGCACCGGCCGCCCCGGTAGGTAGTCGCCTTCGAGCGAATCCTCCAGATGGGTGGCGATCGCATGTCGCTTGTCGTCATCAAGCGCCACCGCCAAGAACATGCGCTCCGGCATCAGACCCAGCGTCCCCGCTTTGGATTCCCCTGCCACCACTCCCCCGACATCGCCAGGCGAGCCAGGTGGAGCGCTCCGGTAGTCGTGTAGGTACGGATGCGTTCCCGATCGCCTGGCAACGTAACCGTTCGCGCCATGGTCTTGTCAGGCGTGTGCACGCCAATCACCATCGTTCCGACGGGTCGCTCCTGCGGGTCCGGTCCCGCCGACCCGGTGACGCTGATGGCGACATCTGCCTCGAGCGCAGCCGCCACGCCATCGGCCATGGCAATCGCCACTGGTTCGCTGACCACTCCGTGCTGTTCTATGAGCGCAGCATCGACACCCAGGTTCATCCGCTTGATGTCCTCGTGATAGGCGACGATTGCACCCCGGAACACCTTTGACGCCCCCGGGATTGCGGTGAGGCGAGAGGCGACCAGTCCCCCGGTCGCCGACTCTGCCGTCACTATCGACCATCCGTTTTGCCTGGCAAGACCAAGGACAATCTTCTCGATCGTCTCGTCATCTACACCAAAGATAAGCTTGCCAAGCCGCTCCTTCACTGCAGCTTCGAGCGGAGCGACCATGGCCTCGGCTTCTTGCAGGGTTGCCGCCTTGGCGGTCAACCGAATCTTGATCTCCGCGGCCGAGGCCAGGAACGCCATCGACGGGTTGCCGTCGTCGTATATGTCGGCCAGTACCTCGCCTATCTTCGACTCCGACTCGCCGTAGGTACGCAGAACTCGGTTGAGCACGACCCGTTCATCAGATCGATCCCTCAGGTCAGGGATGACATACATGTCGAGCAACACCTCGAGTTCAGCCGGCACCCCTGGCACCGCAAAGACGATGCTGTCGCCAAGGTCCAGTCGCAACGCAGGCGCCGTCCCTTTCGGATTGTCGAGCAGATCCGCACCTTCTGGGTACTCGGCTTGCTTGAGGTTGGACTCTGGCATCTCGCGGCCACGGCCCTCCCACCAGCGGCGGAGCCGGTCCGCATATTCGTCACTGAATAACAGGGGCCGTTGCGTCGCCTCGGCAATCGCCTCCCTGGTGATGTCGTCCTGGGTCGGGCCCAGACCGCCCGTGATGATCAGCGCATCGGCGCGGTTGATTGCCAGCTGGATCGCCTCGACCATGCGCCCGTGGTCATCGCCGACAACCGACGAGTGTTGGTGCTCCAACCCAGCGTCGACCAGACGAGCCCCAATGGCGGCGGCATTTGTATTGACGGTCTGCCCATAGAGAAGCTCGGTACCGACCGCAATCACTTCGACTATCACACAACCACCGTCGCCTCGAGATCGGTCCCATAGGAGCCCCTGATCTCCGCCTGCACCCACTCGCCTGGCTTACCCCGATCAAGAAGGATGAGACCATCAATCTCTGGAGCTTGGCGATAGCTTCTGCCCACCGCTTGTCCGTCCTCAACCTGGTCGATCAGGACCTCAGCGACCTTCCCAATCTGGGCGGCATTTCTCGCATGAGTGATGTCGTCCTGCAATCCCTGTAGGTAGCGCAGCCGCTCCATGGCCACGTCGGCGGGAACCTGGTTGTCGAAGTCCGCAGATGGGGTTCCCACCTCCGGGGAGTAGGGGAACAGACCAACCCAGTCGATTTCGGCCTCTTCCATGAACGATGCAAGGTGGTCGACATCGTCGTCGGTTTCGCCGGGGAACCCGACGATAAAGCTCGATCTCATCGCCGCCGCCGGCGAATGGCCCCGGATCTGGGCAATCAAGTCGAGATGACTGTCGCCGCTCCCGGGCCGTTTCATCGCCCGCAACAGCCCGGGCGAGACGTGCTGTAGCGAGAGATCGAAGTAGTCGACCACCGTCGGCAGCGACGCCATGGTCTCGATCAACTCGGGACGGATCTCGCGGGGATACAAGTAGTAGAGGCGGAGCCGACGCAGCCCGGGGACATCCGCTACATAGTTGACCAGCTCAACGATGCCCTCGTCGAAGCTCGCATCACGACCGTAAGCGGCGAGGTCTTGGGCCACCAGCACAACCTCGCCAACCCCGGCTGCGGTCAAGCCCGCAACCTCAGCGCGGATGTTGTCAGGGGTGCGTGACCGCTGTTTGCCCCGGAACTGCGGAATGGCACAGAAAGTGCAGAGCTTGTCGCACCCCTCTGCCACTTTCACATAGGCATACGGGGTGGTAGGTGTGGGACGGCGGGTCTCGAAGAGAATATCCATCGGCGTCGTGCTGACAGATCGGATCTGCAGCGGCTGCCACTCCGTCAACGCATCAAGGCGACCGACTATCTCCGAATAACGGTCCAGGCCGATCACTGCATCGGCTTCAGGAAGAGCCTCGATGAGTTCCTGCTCGTAGCGCTGCGCCATGCACCCCATAACCACCAACTTGGCGTCGGGGTTCTTCGATCCGGCCAACTCCAGCACCGTATCGATTGATTCCTTGCGCGCAGGCTCAATAAACGCACACGTGTTGACCATGACGACATCGGCTTGTTCGGGGGAAAGCGCGTCTTCATAACCGGAGTCATGGAGAACCGCGGTCACCTTGTCCGAATCGACTTGGTTTTTGGAACAGCCGAGCGTGGTCAGCCAGACCTTGGGGGCAGAAGAAGACATCCTGGCAAGTGTAGGTGGATGGCCCACCGGCACCCGTCGCTAACCGAGCGTCCGATATCGGCCTCGGAAATACACCAGCGGTTTATCGATGTCGGACAACTCCAGCTTGTCGACCCGGCCCTCCGCAACAATGAAGAACGTCTCCTCGTCGCCGCCTTCGAAAGTGCAGTAGGCCCGGGTCTTGACATCGGTGAGCACCGGTCCCCACTCGGTCTGCTCGACATTCAGATCGGTGAACCTGCCTCCGGGGCTAGGGCGAAGCCCGGCGAACACGTCTGCGAGCGCCTGGTCACCCTGTTCCAGCACGTGAACGACGAACTTGCCCGTTTCCTCGACCCCGTAGAAGAGATCAGTAGTGGAACCCAAAAGGAAGTACACACGAGACGGATCACCCTCGGCAACTACAAGCGAAGAAACTGTGAGACCGGTGCGGTGGTCACCATGGCCCGAGGTGACGATAGTGACGGGGGCAGCCATGCGACCCCGGAAACGCCGCGCCGGATCGCGTTGGTCGGAGGGCGTCTCAAATGGGTGATCGTCGTGGACTCCGCCTTGCTCGACCATAGATCTCTCCTCATATACCCCCTGATCGGGCAGATGATACGGGTTTGACGGCAACGAGTCTACGAGTACTAGTTCACGGTAGGTAGGCCGCGGACTGTCGCCACCCTTTGCTCGAATGCAAGATGCTGGGAATAGCCCGCCCGTTGTGCCGCAACAATCAACTCTGGGGCGTCACGTCCACACTGCGACGGCTGATGCGCATCTGATGCCAACGTGATGGGAACCCCGGCTTGCCCGAACATCTCGAGGAACGACGGTGCCGGGTACATCTCGGCAATCGGCTTGTGGATGCCGGCGCTCGAGACTTCCACAGCTGTTCCGCTGGATACGGCACCGGCAACAACACCCTCGTACAGATCGAGCGGAGGCTGCGCCAGCACATCGCCATGGACTTTCACCACATCGACATGCGCCAGGACGTCAACAGATCCTGAAGCAGCCAACTGTCGTTCCAGTGCAAAGTAATCCTCATAGGCCTGGCGGACGCCACGCCGGTCGAACTCGTACGCCGATCCTGGATGATCGACCGCCCACGCTCCGATCCAGTGAACGGCACCGATCAAGAAATCCCAGGGATAGGGCTTGAGGAAATCCAGAACGGCCTCGATCGTCTCCGGGAAGAAATCGACCTCCAATCCGAGCTTGACGGGCAGACCACGGTCCTTGGCGGCGACCACCGCCTCCACATAGCCCTCGATCGACAGTGTCCGGTCCTCGGCAACGAAAGCTTCTGTCGCGGCGGCAAGATCCTGCTGTGGATCGTTCTCCCAGAATCGTCCCAGCACCGGGACCGACTCAACGCAACGATAGAGGTGCTCAGTGAAGCCCACCTCGCTGAGTCCATTCGAGACAGCACTCTCGACATAGGCCTCGATATAGCCGGGTGGATACACCCCTAGTGGGGGGCCCGTCCCGCTATATGGCCCATGATCATGAAGGTGAACGTGATAGTCGCCCATGGCAGGCAGCGTACAGCGCTAGCAGGCGGCCAAACCGCGATCGCCCAAGATCGCCTTGAGCCGGTCGATACGGATGTCGATTCGGGCGACGAGCCGTGGGCCCAGGGGCTGATCACCCCTCTGCAGACGGAGACTGGCTAGCTCCGCACGCAAATCCTCAGTGGGCCGCTCCCGATCGGCGCCTGCCGCATGCTCCTCTGCCTCGAGACGAAGCAATTCCTGCCGTCGCAGCAGTTCGAACCGCTCCGCAAAAGCATCGTCGGGGAGCGAGATGAGCTGGTCTTGGATCGCAGCTAGTTCTCGGATGAGGGTGGCAACGGGCGACATCAGCGCAGCGCTATCCCCTGCTCCGCAAGAATCCGCTCGATTCTCGCCATCTTCTGCTCAATCCGGGACGCATTGGGCGTCGGCGATGTGTTGCCGTATGCGCTCGATCGGGATTGACCGCCCCCGGTTTGTCTTTCGAATGCCCTCAATTGCCGGCGAAGATCGCCAAGTTTGGCGAGCAGATGCTGAGTCGAGCATTCCGAGTCCACGGCAATCGCCATTCGTGCGGCACGCGTCCTCAGCTCTTCCTCTCGGCTATGCAGAGTCAGCCTGTCGGCTGCTGGGTCGTAGCACGACGACGCCAACTGATCTTCCACCTGTTCGAGTTCCCGCAGGACGGAACTCATATCAGTAGTCATGATGTTCCTTCAGTAGTCACCACTACCGACAGTGTCCGCCCAACTGCGTTCTATGTCAAGAGCATGCGCAAAGCAGCGACAATTGCTGCGGCCACCAGCACCCAGCGGATCCAGGAAGCACCCTTTAGGATCGCCAAACGGGCGGCAATCCACGCACCTGTCATCTGACCGACTGACAAAACCAAACCCACCTGGAGGTCAACCTGAGAGGCGGACGCAAAAAAAAGCAAAGCAACCGGCGTGTAACAAAGGATGAGCACGACCTTTGCGGCGTTGCCCTTGACCAGATCCATACCCGATCCGAGGACAAGACCACCGAGCAGCAGGAAACCGACCCCGGCCTGAACAAACCCACCGTAGAAGCCAATGCCGAAGAAGATAAGACTGCGCCACGGCTCACCGATATCACGCTCGTGACCCTCGACCCATCGTGACGGACGCAACAGCACCGAGGCCGCAACCAAGATCAGGACGAGGGCAAAGACCCTTTTCATCACGTCGCCGGACATTTGGGTCGCGGTCCACGCCCCTAACGCAGCCCCGATCACAATCGGCGGGATGAGACGGCCCAGCCGGTGCCAGGGCACCGCTCCCCCACGTTGAAAACGGGTGAGCGCGGCGGCGTTGGCAAGAAGGATCGCGATACGATTCGTACCGTTTGCTACACCGATCCCAACAATCTCGGTCATGATGGGAACGGTGATCGCCGAGCCACCGCCGGCGAGTGTGTTGATGAAGCCTGCCGCAAGCCCACCAAAGAGCAGCAGGACAGCCTGGAGAATGGTCACGGCGGCAGCCTAACTGCCGAGCCGCCACCGCTATCCAACCAGACCGACGACCCTCCAACCATGGATATCGTCAATGACTGCAACCCGCTCAGCTGATGTCAGATCAAGACGCGTCACATATCCTTCTTCGATGTCGCCGCTCGCCAGAAGCTCCGTACGCAGCGAGCATCCGACAGTGCCGCAACTCACCGGAGGGGTGATCCATCGGTTGTCGCGGTGGACCACGATGTTGCCCTCCAGAGATCCCGCCACCTCTCCATCCTGATTGACGAGGACAACGACATCGGCATCCGGGTACTGCCGGGCCAGCACGTTGGAGAGGCGGGTATCGGTGGTGTTGTGAAACAAGAACACGTTGTCGCTGGAAACCGGTTGTTTGACAACGGCACCAATCAAGACAAACGGACTATCGGGACTTCCGCACCATTCCGGTGCTGGTGCCATCTCAGTCTGCACCATGCCGCCACGGTCGACCACGATCCGAATCTGCTGCGCTCCGCCTACCCCGTTGCTGACACTGGCGAGTGCGTCTCGTATCACCGACTCGGTTGCGGGAAACCCGAAGTAGCGCGCCGATTCGACAAGCTGGGCGATCTTGCTTCTGGCGTGACCGACGACACCGTCATCGAGACGCACGTCTTCGAAGAGATCGAAGTCGGGTCGACGGTCGACCAATACCTTGGCCTTGAGCCTTGCCTCCTCATATGCGCTGACGACATCTGACCTGTTGGTAATAGCGGTGCCTACGCCGAATTCAGCGACACCTTCGTCCTCATCGATGACCACTGTCCGCACCGCAATGCTGAAACTGGCTTGAGCCGCCCCCACTTTGGCGGGCCCCAGGTATCCGATCGCACCGCAATAGATACCTCGCGGCGTGTCCTCGGTGCGTGTGATCAGCTTCATCGCCTCCGGCTTCGGCACCCCGGTTACCGAAACCGCGGGAAACAACGCCCCGAAGACATCGACAATGCCAACGTCTTCGCTGAGCTTGGTCTGTATCTCGGCCGCGAGGTGCCACAGCGTTTCGAAGCGTTCGACACTGAACCGATCCGCACCCGGTGCTCGAACAATGTCGCCTATCTGAGCCAGCTCTGTTTCGAGCTCCTTGATCACCATGCGGTTCGTGTAGCTGTCATCGCCCTCAGCCTGGAGCGTGCCGGCGAAGTGGAGATCCTCTTCCAGCCAACGACCACGCCGGGTCGCTGCTAGGACGGGCCGAATCGTCAGCGTGTCGCCAACGCGCCGGAAGAAACCCACCGGCGATGCGCTGACCACGCGGAACCGACCCACATCAAGACACGCGGCATGCGCCCCTCGTTGCGACAACAAGAGATCGCGATAGAGAGCAGCAGGGTCTCCGCTGAATGCAGCATGAAGACGGAAAGTATGGGTGAGCCGGCCAACCTCACCGGCCATGAGTGCCCGGCCGATCATCGCCAGGTCCTCTTTGTACTCGTGCTGGGTGGAGTCGGCATTCCAACCAGAAACGTTGTAGGCGGCAGCCGGGAAATGGATCGAGTCGATGTCGTCGAGCTCTATTCGTCGACCAAACACCTGGAAGTGCACCAGCGGCAAATCACGCATCGGGTCGTGAAGGCCAGGCGGCCGGACCGACAGAATGTCATCGAAGGCCGGAGCGGCTTCGTAGGCCACAAACCCCGCGACCCAGTTGCCGTCGCTAGCTGCCTGTTCGGCCTGGAGGAGTGCGGGGACAACGTCATCTTGCCGGTTCGCAACGATGACCTGGCCCGGATCAAGTAGTCCGAACGAGCCGGAGCCGCCGGGCGACAAATCGTCGAAGCGCACGCAAGGGATGTCCACCGCTCGAAACCTACTGAAGATCGACACCGTTTGGGAGAGCCGTTAGCTCAACCAACCAGCATTTGGTCAAGCTCCTCGACAGTCATGAGCACCTCGCGGGCCTTGGAGCCCTCCGATGGGCCGACTACGCCCCTGGTCTCAAGGATGTCCATGACCCGGCCCGCCCTGGCGAAGCCAATGCGCAACTTGCGTTGCAGCATCGATGTCGACCCGAGCTGGGACCTCACGATGAGTTCGATTGCCTGCCGCATCAGATCAGGATCCTCGCCCTCGAACTCCTCTTTGACGGCGGCGGCTGCTTGGGCGATCTCAAAGACCTCTTCGTCGCGATACTCGGCGCGGCCTTGTTCGCGAACCCAGTCGACAACGCTGTGGATCTCATGCTCGGAGACAAAGGCACCCTGGATTCGTTCCGGCTTGGGATCGCGCGATGTGACAACCAGCATGTCTCCAAGACCAACGAGTTTCTCCGCCCCCGACGAGTCCAGGATGACCCGGGAGTCGGTCTGCGAAGCGACGGCGAAGGCAAGACGAGAGGGGACGTTGGCTTTGATTACGCCGGTGATGACGTTGACCGATGGTCGCTGTGTGGCCAGAACCAGGTGGATACCGACCGCACGAGCCATCTGGGCGATGCGCACAATGGAATCTTCAACGGCACGACCCGCAACCATCATCAGGTCATTCAACTCGTCAACGATGATGACTATGTAGGGGAAGCGATCGAACGCTTCCTCGTCGATGCCGCCAGCATCCCACTTCTCTCGATAGCTGGTGATGTCACGGACACCGGAGTCGGCAAGCAGGTCATAACGGCGATCCATCTCGGCAACCGCCCACTTCAGCGCATCAGCAGCCTTCTTCGGGTTTGTGATCACTCTTGTGAGCAGGTGGGGCACGTCGTTGTACTGACCGAGCTCGACCCGCTTGGGGTCGACCAGGATCATGCGCACTTCTTCTGGTGTGGACCGCATCAGAATCGAGGTGACAAGCGAGTTGATGCACGACGACTTACCAGCACCGGTTGCGCCGGCGATGAGTACGTGAGGAAGCTCGTCGATGTGAAGCATGCGAGCCTTGCCGCTGACATCCTTGCCCAAGGCAATGGCAAGCGGATTGACTGTATGACCCGCAGAATCGCTCCCCAGGATGTCCCCAAGAGTCACCAGATCGCGGTGAGTATTGGGAACCTCGATACCGATGGCGCTACGGCCGGGGATGGGGGCCAGAATCCGGACATCGGCGGATGCCATGGCATATGCGATGTCGGTGGCAAGACCGGTGACTCGGGATACCTTGACTCCAGGCTCGAGTTCAACCTCGTAGCGGGTCACTGTCGGGCCGGGAACGATCCTGGTCAGCCGCGCATCAACACCGTGCTGAGTGAGCGTCTGCTGCAATTCATATCCGGCTTGCTCCAGGGCGCGACGGTTCTGTCCGTTTGGTTTCCCGACCTCGAGCAATTCGAGCGGCGGAAGCCGGTAGCCGCCGCCTGCCGCGGGCTGCGGTGCGGGACGGGTGACCTGCTTTGGCTTGGATTTCGGCGGACCAGTCTTGGCTGCCTTCTTGTTGGGCGGAGCATGCTTCTGCTGCGGTGCCGGCGGCGCTAGCTGCACCGGAGGGATCGCAACAGGCGTATCTGTTGCCGGTGTGAAGAGTCGGGCGATACCGGCGCGGAGCCGACGGAACATCGCCATGATGCTGAAGCCAACGTCACGGATGGTGGCCTTGGTGAGTATCAACGAGGAGACTGCAACAATCCCAAATAGGACGATGAACGCACCCCAAAACCCGATGAGTCGGCGCAGCGGGAAGGCAACGAGGGAGCCAACCGCACCACCCCGTTCGACGACCAGATCGACTGAGGTCGCAAGAGATACGGTGCCGGTGAGTAGGTGGAACAACGCGGTGGAACTGAGAAACAGGACAAGTAGGCCAACCGTGATACGACCGTAGTCGGAGCGAGGCATCGTCGAGATCATCGCAAATCCGATGACGGCAAGGGCCAGGGGAACAAAGAAGGCCCATAGGCCGAACATGAACCGCAGCCCCGTTTCCGCCCACTGTCCAATAGGACCAGCAAGACCGAAGAAGGAAAGCATCAGTAGTGCAGCTGCAATGACGAGACCAACACCCCAGACGTCATCAGTGTGACGTCCCAGCCTGGTCCGCATCCGCTCTTTCATCCCCTTCAGCGCGAGGGAGATGGAGGTGCGCTGCTTGTTCTTTTGAGTTTTCTTTGCCGTTTTCCGCCCAGATGCCCCACGGGTTTTTGTCCGTGTTGCCATGGGATAACCAGCATACATGGTCAATGGTTTAGAACAAACAACCTAACGCGCGCGGTTGCGCGCGCTCCGCGCGATTAGCGGTTTAGACCAGAGGTACTTATGCCGATAGAGGCAGCTAGACAACAAACGGGCCTGTTGACGCGGGTCGCGAAGGGAGCCACCGCCGTGAGTGTTCCACTCCAATCGGTGCCAGAAGACCAGACCAATGACGAAGCATCCGCCGAGGACACAACCGTTTCCCAGGCAAAGCATGAAGCAGCGGAGATAATCGGCAAAGCTCGCCGCCAGGCCGAAGCTATCGTCGCCGAAGCGCGCTCGGGATCCGTCGCCTCTTCGCCGTTGGCCGCCCTTGGGGACAATGCAGAAGAGATCATCGGTCAGGTCAGGAAGCTGATCAAAAAGCAGCGCGAGCTTCAGGCCGAGCGTCAAGAGATGACCAGCCAGATCGAGTCACTGAAGTCCGAGAGAGATGAACTGGTCCACCGCCTAACCGACGCTGTTGTACGCATGGAAGAATTGGCGGCACTCGCCGATACGGCGCAGATGCGGCCAGTCCCCCAACCGCAACCAGCGACCCCACCTGCTCCCCCACGGCCAGCCGCTCCCATGCCGCAACGTGCGCCAGAACCGCCGCCAAGTCGCGTAGAGACGTCAACACGGCCACAGCAACGCCCCGAGCCGGCACAGACCGCTACCGAGGAGGACACCTCCCTGGCCTCTCGTCTCAAGAAAGCGGAACGGGCCGAGCGGATAGAAAAGGAAGACACCTCATTGGCTGCTCGCCTGAAGAAGGCGGAACAAGAGGAGCAAGCGGATCGGACCGACCAGCCGCTGACCGCTCGCGCCGCCCGCATGGCGGAAACCGAGAAGAACATTGAGGCGGCTGTAGCTGCCGAACGAGTCGCCACTGACGTTCCCGACGACGACGCAGTTGACGATAGCCGATCGTTCTACGACCGCCATTCAGCCAACCTGCCTCGGCTGGAAGGCGACGGGGGCCGGTCAGTCCTGAGCGCCATGGTCGGAATGCGACCCGAGTTGGAAACCAAAGGCCGCAAAGGCCGACGGGCCCGCAAAAAGTAACCGACTGCCCTTCTGACAGCTTCCGAGTTCCGCTACGCACAACTCGTGGCGACATGGCAGCAGCCACCGGCCCGTGTTCAGGCGAACTCCTTTGGAGTTCGTTTTGCCGAACACGCAAACTGAGCGAAGCTCAGTCGCAGTCTCGAGGTCGGCTCCGCCGAACTCGCAAAGTGCGCAGAGCGCACTCCTAGACCTCGATGATGACTGGGATTACGACTGGTCTGCTGTTCAACTGCTTTTTCACAGACCTGCTTGCGGTATTCCGCACCCGACGCCGAATCGTGTCTAAATCGGCCGGCCAGTCCAGATTTCCCACCGCCGTCACAACGGCCTCCGCAACGAACTTGTGGATCGCAACCGCATCGTCGCGGACCCCGTGGCTATCGACATCGGGACCAATCACGATCTCGCCGGTGCCCACGTCTACGCCGAGAGTGACAATCAACACACCGTCGTCGGCAAGGTGTCGACGATCGCGCAGGACATCTTCAACATCGCTGATATCGACGCCGTCTAGATATACGTAACCGGCAGGGACCGCTGATCGCTCGACACGCATCTCGCCATTTTCGAGGACGACAACGTCGCCATCGACGCAGACCTCGACTTCTTCGACGCCGACCTCTCTCGCCAGCTTGGCATTGGCATGGAGATGGCGCCGCTCGCCGTGGACCGGCACAAACGCCTTGGGCTGCACGACATTGACAAACGTCTTGATCTCATCTTGAGCGGCATGCCCCGACACATGAACGTGGGTGTTGCGACCGTGAAAGACGTCAGCACCCGTGCCCACCAAGTTATTGATGACGCGGGATACCTTGATCTCGTTGCCTGGGATCGGCGTAGCGGAGATGATGACGGTGTCTTTCGGGTCCAGCTTGATGTTGCGATGTTGCCCTGACGCCATCAATGAGAGCGCGGCAAATGGTTCGCCTTGGCTACCGGTACAGATAACTGCGGTCTTCTCGGCATCGAGCTCCGCCAGATCGTTGATTCCGAGAAGGTCATCTGCCGGGTATTTGAGGATCCCGAGATCACGAGCGATCTCGCTGTTCCTGATCATGGAACGACCCAAGAAAGCAAACTTTCTGCCCGAGGCCACCACAGCATCTACCGCTTGTTGAACTCGGTGAATGTGCGATGCAAAACATGCCAGGATGACCCGACCGTCGGCACCCTGGACCAACTCGCGGATTGCCGCACCGACTGATGATTCGGATTCCACAAAACCCGGGCGCTCTGCGTTTGTGGAATCGGCAAGCAGAAGCCGAACCCCCTGCCGTCCGAAGCCTGCAAACGTTGCAAGATCTGTGGGTTGACCATCGATTGGAGTCGGATCCAGCTTGTAATCACCGGAGTGAACGATGATCCCTTCCGGAGTGTCGAACACAACTCCTGTGGCGTGGGGGACGCTGTGGGCAACTCTCACGAAGGTGAACCGGAACGGCCCCTCTTCGACCCACACATTCGTCTCGACATCTCGCATGTCGGGTTCAACGCCGATCTCCTCGACACGGTTGCGGGCCAAAGTGACGCACAATTTGCCGCCGTAGACCGGTACATTCGCCTCGCGGAGAAAATAGGCAAGAGCGCCCACATGGTCTTCGTGGCCGTGAGTGAGTATGACGCAGGCGATGTCGTCTGGTCTCTCTAGGACTGACGAGAAATCGGGCAACACGAGGTCGACACCGAGCATGTCGTCTTCAGGGAACATGATCCCGCAGTCAAGGAGTGCGATCTTGCCATCAATCTCGATGGCGGCGCAGTTCCGTCCGATCTCGCCGAGTCCGCCGAGGAAACCTATGCGGACGCTCATACTCCCTGGGCGACCTCGTAGGCAGCCTTCACCTTCTCAGTGGTCTCGTCCGCGGCGGGGATCAGAGGTAGGCGCGGTTCGCCAACATTGCCCCACAGGGCAGTCATCCCAGCCTTGAGCGGCATCGGGCTTGGCTCAACAAACAGAGCTCCAAATATCGGAAGTAAGGCTTCCTGGATCCGGTTGGCTTCGTCGTGGTTCTCTGCGATCACTGCGGCGATTAGCTTCTGGATCTGGCTTCCCACAAAGTGCCCTGCCACCGAAACCACACCGACACCACCGGCGTAGACAATGTCCTTGGTCCGGGCATCGTCGCCGGAGTAGACCGCAAAACCCTCGGGGAGTTCCTTGATCGCTCTTGTTGTGTAGTCGTGGTCGCCAACTGCATCTTTCACCGCAACGATCTTGTCATGGTGCGCCAACTCGACGAGGGTCTCTACCTCGATCAGCCGTGAGGTGCGACCAGGGATGTTGTACAACATCAGCGGGAGGTCGCTTGCTTCCGCTATCGCAGTGAAGTGCTTGACTAATCCTGCCTGCGGGGGCTTTGAGTAATACGGCGTTACCGCCATCACCGCATCAACACCGACGGATGCAGCCTGTTCCGTGAGCGTGATCGACTCAGCCGTGTTGTAGGTGCCGGTGCCCGCGACAACCTTCATCCGGTCGCCGGCGGCTTCGACAGCTGCCTTGAACAGGGCGATCTTCTCGGGCTTCGACAGCGTCGGGGATTCCCCGGTCGTGCCGGTGACGACGACACCGTCGTTGCCGTTGTCGGCAAGGTGACGGATCAGTTTCCAAAATACGCCGTAATCGACAGCGCCGTCCTCATCAAATGGTGTCAGGACGGCGGTCAAAACGGTACCGAATGGGGCTTGGGGGCGATTATCCATGACCAAACGCTAGCAGTGGTGTGACCTACCTCTTGTTTTTGTCAGCAGCGGCACATCATCTGCAACGACCCGACAGCCATGGGACGAAACTATCCTCGTTGGGATGGAATCCAACAGCCCATTCATTCACGACGTCTCAGCTGCCGACTTCCAGCAGAACGTCCTTCAAAAAAGCCACGAAGTGCCCGTCGTTGTCGACTTCTGGGCAGAATGGTGTGGCCCGTGCCGCACCCTCGGTCCAACTCTCGAAAAGCTGGCAACGGAGGCAGACGGCAAGTTCATCCTGGCCAAGGTCGATGTGGACAGTAACCAGGAGCTTGCCGCCCAGTTCAACGTGCAAGGCATCCCAATGGTGATCGGCTTTCGCAACGGAGCGCCCGTCGATCAGTTCACAGGGGCGCTCCCCGAGAATGCCATCAACGAGTGGCTGACCAACCTACTTCCATCGGAAATCGAGCTTGTAGTCGACAGGGCACGAGACGCAGCCATCGCCGGCAATTTGGAGACTTCGGAGCGTTTGTTCAGCGCGGTACTCGAAGAGCAGCCAGATCACCACGGCGCCGGGACCGGTCTCGCCGCCCTCATGATGACCTCGGGTCGACAGGCGGACGCCCTAGCTCTGTTGGACAAGTTGCCCGCCACCGACGAAGTCGCCCGCCTGAAGTCGGCGGCTCGGCTCAGTGCCTCCGGGACGTCCGACTTGACCGAGATCACAGCGCGGCTCGAAGCCTCCCCCGACGACGATGGAATTCGTATCGAGCTCGCCCTGGCTTTGGCGGGCCGGGCCGACTACGAACCCGCACTCGACCACCTGTTGGGGGTTGTCAGGTCGGGCGGCGCCAGCAAGGACGACGCCCGCAAGGCGATCATCGACATTCTCGACGTTCTTGGTGACGGCCACCCGCTCACGACTACATATCGTCGTCAGTTGGCCAGCGCTCTCTTCTAGGCATCGGGCGCCCCCCGCAATGCGGGCAGGCCAAAAGTAACGCTGTTCGGTGTGACCTAGGCGTCGTCTGGAATCACCAGGTCCATCAGCATTCGGGTGTAGCCGTCCACGCGTGCGGTCACGGAACCGGCGAGACCGGGGAATCCACCCATCTCCATCGTCATTGCGATGCGGGTGGTCACGTCACTGGCTACGGCGATTCCACCAACTGGATCGAACCAGGTAATGGTTGTGGTGCTGCTCGGAGCCGATCGCATCGACATTTGATACGACGGTGCCAGGTCAGTATCGATACCCATCTCGCCAACACCGCCAAAGCCCTCGGCCATCGCAACGAGATCTTCCCAAGTGATGGTGTAGGCGTCGGTTGTTGCCTTGGAACGAATCAGCCAGGTTTGGTAGCCGTTGCGCTCTTCGCTGCGGAGAATCGTATGAGTTTGCTCGGTCACGATTGGATCCATCTCACCGAACGCCTGCTCGCTACTGGTGGTCCAAGTGTCGCCGACCTCGACAACACCCTCAGGCAACTCAGGCCCAAACATCTGCCCGCTCGAGATGGTTCCCGGATTGGTGCCGCCAAGAAGAGCGTTCACATCAATCGACATCCCGGCAAGCTCCAGCGAGAGGATCACGCCCTTGTCATCGATCACGTAGACAACCTCGGTGAGTTGACCCTTGAGAGCGGCATCGAGTTCGCTCTGGGGAAGGTCCGAGAAATCGAACGACTCGCGCCCTATTTCGACGCTGCCTGATCCAAGCTCCATGTCGTCGATGCTCATCGTGACTTGATATGTGCCTGGCTCAGAGCCGGCTTCGATGCGATAGCCGGTATCAAACGACATCTCCATCTTGGTCGTCATACCCGCGGCCAGAGCAGGATCGAGGGATTTGAAGGCCTCGCCAAAGGAGGTCTTGATTTCGGTGTCCATAGTCGTGTGATATTGGAGATTCAGGTCGTTGGTAAGGCTGTACGCCAGGGGCCGAGCACTGACGATGTCGACACTCGCCGACGGGTCGGGTCCGGCGCCACACGCTGCAACAAGCAACGTCAAAACAACGGCTAACAGCGACACCCTGCGACTCATCATGATCCCCTTGTGCGATACATCTCGATATCTTCGGCAGGTGTGTTGGGGAACCTGAGTCTGCGTAAGGGTGACTAGTCAGAGGCCGAGTAGCGGATCGAGCCCAACCGTTACGGGAAGCGGGAGTTCCGCAACCTTACGTACCGCCAAGACGACACCCGGCATAAACGCCTGCCGATCAGTGGTGTCGTGACGGATGGTCAAGGTTTCGCCCATGCCACCCAGCATTACCACCTGGTGGGCCACCAGACCGGGCAGCCGGACGGCGTGCACCGGGACTCCGTCGACGTCGGCACCGCGGGCACCGGCGACAAGCTCCTTGCTGACCACTTCACGCTTCTGGCCGGCGGCATTGGCAATACGAGTTGCGGTTGCAGTTGCCGTTCCCGACGGGGCATCTGCCTTCCGGTCGTGATGCATCTCGATGACCTCCGCAGCATCAAAGTGCGGCGCGGCAATCTCGGCAAGCCGCATCATCACTACGGCACCTATCGAGAAGTTCGGGACAACAAGACAGTTGCCCGTTCCCTGCTCCCAAAACCCTTCGAGCTCCGTGAGTCGTTCCTCGCCAAATCCCGAGGTGCCGACCACGACATGGCGGCCCAGCGTGTGCCAGCGCCGCAGGTTGTCCATAACCACATCAGGGTTGGTGAACTCAACGACAACGTCCGCATCCACCATGACCTCAGGTGTTGCCGACACTCGGAGACCGGCGATTTCCGCACCGTCAGCGTTGGGGTCATAGAGAGCGGTCAGTTCGAACCCGGTTGCGTATCGAATGGTCTCGGCAACAAGCTTGCCCATCCGTCCCGCGGCACCAGATACGCCGATACGGGTCACTGCACCAGCTCCGCAAACTCGGACTCTTCGAATGGTCCGACCAGCCCAAGAACATAGGGCCCCGAATACACAATGCGGGCGGCCTCGAGAATGTCTTGTTGGGTGAGCGCCTCGATCCGGGCCACAACGGCGTCGACGCTGAGATGCTCCACCCCAGTCAGTTCTTGACGGCCCAACTGCGTCATTCTCCCGTTGGTATCTTCGAGCGACAGCGCCAGGCTGCCTTTGATGTTGCCTTTGGCCCTTTCCAGCTCGTCGGCCGTGATGCCGTCCGCCATGACCTTGTCAAGCTCAGTGCGGACCAGTTTCAGTACCTCGAACGTCTGACTCGGCGTGGTTCCTACATAGACGGCGGCAGCGCCGGTATCGAGGAATGGCATGCGGAACGCCTGGACCGCATAGGCCAGCCCTCGATCCTCACGGATCTCACGGAAGAGCCTGGAGGACATGCCGCCACCCAGGACATGGTTGGCGACCGTTATCGCAAAACGTCGGTCGTCGCCCCGCGACAAACCTTCGGTTCCGAAAACAATGTGCGACTGCTCGGTATCGCGGCGGCGGACTTTGACCTTGGGCCCGACAACGGGGGCTACTGACACCCTTTCGAGGGCCGGCCCCTCCCAAACCCCCATGTGCTCGGCGACAAGCGCAACCAGGGCATCGTGGTCAAGATCGCCAACAGCAGCCACAACGGTCGTCTTGGGGGTATAGCGCCGGTGCCAGTAGTCGTGGATGGTTTGGCGCGTCATCGCATTGATCGACTCGGGGGTTCCCAGAACTGGTGGAGCCAGCGGATGATCCGCCCACATTGCGGTAACAAACTGCTCGTGGGCAACGTCGGTGGGGTCGTCCTCGTTCATGTTGATCTCTTCCAGAACCACGTGACGTTCTGAATCGATCTCGCTTTGGCGGAACGCGGGACGTTGCAGCATCTCGGAGAGGATGTCGACTGCTAGCGGTAGATCGGCGCTGCGGAGCCGGGCCCAGTAACAGGTGTACTCCTTGCTGGTAAAGGCGTTGTTTCTGGCGCCGACCGCGTCAAATGCCTCAGAGATATGGCGGGCAGGTAGCCGATCCGAGCCTTTGAAAAGCAGATGCTCGAGGAAGTGACTGGCCCCGGCTTCGATCGGCTCTTCGTCACGGCTGCCGGCATCAACCCAGCATCCGATGGCGACCGATCGAATCGACGGCATTTGTTGTGTAATGATCCGGAGACCGTTGGGGAGTGTTGTCAGGTCATAGTGCATCTGCACAATGATAGAGCCACGGCAACCTCGCGAGCTCGGTTGCTTGGGAGAATCCTGCGGATTCTCCATGTCGAGGCCACCCCTAGTCGAAATGGCGAGGGGTCTGCCTCATCCGCTTGGTCTCAGACCGCGCTCGCTTTCCAGCGAGACGACGCTCCTTGGAAGCTCGCGTTGGTTTGGTGGCACGCCGACGCGGGGGTGGAGGCCGCAGCGCATCCTGCAGCACGTCGGCCAAACGTCGTCGCGCTATCTGGCGGTTGCGCCACTGCGAGCGTGACTCCCCCACCTGAACCGTGACAATCCCGTCGGTCACTTCGGTTCCAAGGTTGGCCAGGAGCCTGTCGCGAACAGTTTCGTCAAGGGCTGCCGAGCCCCCTACATCAAACGACAACTCGACACGGGTCGCGCTCTTGTTGGCGTGCTGTCCGCCTGGTCCACCCGACGGATCGAACCGCCATTTGAGTTCGGCGTCCGGCAGCACCAGATCCCTATTGACACGTAAGTCGTCCATAACTCGAACCCTAACCAGGCCACCGCATGCCTACTGCGGAAAACCATTTGACGCGTGTGAGAGAATCTACGGTCATGCGCGGCCGAGACCAATCTGTACTAAACGAAGTTCTGCCTCCCGAGGATCGGGTCATCGAGGCAGTAGTGGCGCGCTATCAGCGTGTCGCCCCTGCCATTACCCGCTTTGCGAGGGCAATCGCCGGCAGGGACGACCTGGTGGTGCGGTTGGGGTCGCAAGCGTCGGGTGGCGAAGACGAAATCGTGCTTGATCCCGGCGTGTTCCAAGCGGCGTATGCGCGCAGCGCCCCAGTGACACCAGCCGAGGTCGCCCTGACTTCGGCGCTACACGAGGTGATCCATCTCCTTGCCTCCAACTTCGACGAGCTGCGACCCATCCCCCGCTCTTGGCTGGCGCATCGTGAGGACCGCGAGACGACCGAAGAGCCAGAAGAGATCGAAATCGAGATTCCGACGCAGTCACCACTGATGTTCGAGGATGAAGACGCTGCCGACCTAGAAGACGTTGGGGTGGAAGAGGCACCGGTGTTGCCTCCCGACGAGCAGCCGGTTGCGCTTCTGGATGCCATCAGCAGTGTCGGAGGGCCTGCAGCCGAAGCCTTGTTTTTCTCCCTCGAAGACGCCCGCCAGGAACGAGTCCTGCTCGACGGATTCGGCGGCGTTCGTTCGGTTCTGTCCGATCTCTACCTTGCGGCCATGCCTCGCGGGCTCGAAGAGGCAAGACCTCTCGGCCAATACGCCCTTGCTTGCTTCATGATGGTCGGGGGCTACGTCGGCAAAGAAAGACTGCAACGGATACTGCCGCCCCACGTCGGAGCCGCCCTCGATGATGCACAACCATTTGTAGATGACGTCGCCAACGCATCCGACCCCTGGACCGTGGGTGGCCTTGCCCTGCAACTACTTGAGGTGGCTCGGCTCCACGGCCTCGCCCATTTGGTTCAGCAATCTGACACCCGAACGGTGAAGACGGCAAAGAACGAGGACGACAGCTCGGCCATCAGTGACTCGGTCGACGCGGTCCGAATCGTTACCCCGCCGCTGCGCGACGCAGATTCCTATGACGAAACTCGGGCGGCGGCCCAGTCGGTGTCGGCCGAACACGGCAAGGCCGGCGATGCGGACCAGGCCGGGGACCCGGCAACCGAGCAACTGGTCAGAGTTTCGCAGTCACCTTCTATCTACCTCCCCACCGGACAGACCGGCAAGCTGGTTGTGGGTGCCTTTCCGTCCCAGTTCCGCGACTTTGCCACCGAGGGGCGGACGTTGCTCGCCAATGCTGCTCGCCAATGGGGTGTTGTGCAGCGACGGGTCGCCGGCGAGCTGTATCCGCTGTTCCTGGCCAACCAGCGGCGGGGATTGCGGTCCGGCTTCGACGCCGGCGATCTCTCCCCCTATGCCGCACTTCTACTTGGCGCTGGTTTGTACGAACGCATGTTTGAGCGACGCGACCTGCCCAGCCGCCGCAGCTACGCAGTGAGCCTCCTTGTCGATGGGTCGGCGTCGATGCTGCAGCCCCTGAAGGTGGCGGGTGTTCGCAAGGCACCGTGGGCTCTTGCCGCAGCCTCGCTGGGAGCCTGGTCATTGGCAAAGCTGTGTGACGAGCTCCAGATCGACTTCGAGGTTGCCGTCTTCAATCGATCATTCCCGGCTTCTCACGACGATACGGAGCGCTCTTTCTCCGATCGCCGCCACCGCGCTACGGGCGGTTTGCGCCGCTCGCATAGCGGATCTGCAGATCGCCTCACCAGGACGGTCAACCACTATCTGGTCAAACCATTCGACGATCGCTGGCGACGTCACGAGGACGTGCTTGCCGGTTTGTTCTACATGGCGGCCTCGCCTCGCGAAGCCAGCCAGATAGCTCGCCGGAACCCCGATACTGCTCCCCCAGTTTCCATGTTCGACAAGGCGGCCAACGTCGATGAGTTCAACGTCACCTATGCGGCGCAACGACTCTCGGCTCGCCACGTCTCGACCCGGATTCTCGTGGTCCTGGCCGATGGCATGACCCGTGGCTCGGTGCAGGCGCTGGCCATGTCGGTTGAGCAGGCCGAGAAGATGGGAAACACCGTTCTCGGCATTGGAATAGGCGACGACACCGTCAACGCCGCATACAGTCGACATCAGGTAGTCGAACGTCCTGAGGAGCTCACCCGAGCCATGATCGAGGGCGTCAGATCAACCCTGCTCAGGACTATCGCAGCCGCCGGCGGCGAGACCTGGTGGGTCCATTCATCATCTGAACATCTTGCACAACAAAGGAGTGGCGCTCATGCCTAAAACGGTGACTTTTACCGACCCAACCGGAGAGGGACCACCTATCGATCTCGCCAGTGTCGAGGTCCCTGCCGACTTACCGGACCGCGATCTTCGTCTCGACCACATCCCGTCCCCCGACCCCTATTACGTCGATCTGGGCATGCTGTACCGCCTCGCCCAGCTTGAAGCCGTTCGGCGTGATCATTTCGCCGACACACCGCTCCATCTGGCGCTGCGTGGCCATATGGGCACCGGCAAGGACCATGACCTCGAGCAGTTTGCCGCGATGTTGAGCATGCCCCATTACCGGATCCCGCTTACTGGCGAGGTCCGCGACATCACGCTCATTGGGTCGGTGAAGCTGCACGGCGACGGCAAGGGTGGCACCGAGAGCCGATGGGAGGACGGCGATATCACGAGAGCTCTCCGCGGCCCTGCTCTCATCAACCTTTCCGAGCTGAATGCGGCCGGGGCCGAAACCCTGTTCGCCTTGCACGGCCTCCTTGACCGCCATCAGGCGCTTGAACTCCCTACCGGCGAGATGATTCATCTCCGCTCTGATGTTCGGGTATTTGGCACGCTCAATCCCACAGACCTGCGCGACTACGCCGGCACCCAGACGCTCAATAAGGCATTCGCCGACCGCTGGATCATCTGGGAGAAGGACTTCCCCAACGAAGTCGAATTGGTGAGCATCCTGAATCGGCGTCATCCCGATCTCAAGGCTGCCTTCACCGAACCAATCTCGAAATTGGCCGTAGAGGTGAACGCTTCATTCAGCTCCACGGATTCGCATACAAGGGTGGAGACACCGATGAGCCTGCGCACCGTTTTGGATCGGCTGCCCGCCGGGCTGCGGGTGTACTCAGGTGCCGATGACCCGCTGCGGCGTGCATGGGAGGAGTTTGTTCTTCCCCATGTCGATAAGTTCGACCGAGATCACTACGACACCGTCTGGTCGGCAGTGGCTCGTCGCGGTCCTGCCGAAACGCCGTACAAGAAGAGCTAAGCCGTCTTTCGACTAGCGCTAAGGTCATCTCATGCCTTCATTCGACATAGTTTCCCAAGTAGATATGCAAGAAGTCCGCAACGCCGTGGACCAAGCAGCGCGCGAGATCGTCAACCGCTACGACTTCAAGGGCACCGAAACCAAGATCAACATCTCCGATGACGGTATCTCGCTCGAATCGAGCGCCGAGGGTCGTCTCGAGGCGGCGATCGACGTGCTGAAAGGTCGTCTGGTCAAACGCAGCGTATCCCTGAAGTCGATTGCCGGGGGCGAGATCAAACCTGCAGCCGGCGGACGGTCTACGACTCTGTTCACGCTGAGCCAAGGCATCCCTCAAGATGCTGCCAAAGAACTGTCCAAGACGGTCAGGGACGCCAAGCTCAAAGTCCAGGTGCAGATCCAGGGCGATCAGCTCCGGGTCCAGGGCAAGAAACGTGACGACCTGCAGACCGCCATCCAGCTACTCAAAGAACTCGACTACCGGCTGCCCCTGCAGTACGTCAACTTCAGAGACTGATCGGCTTGCGGTAAAAGACCGTCTTGAATATCGGTTCGAACCCTTCGCTGCGATAGAGGGCACCGGAACCGGGGTTATCGGTTTCATACATCACCTCTGCCCACTCCATACCCCAACCCACCATCGCCGCCATCGCGGCACGCATGATGGCGCTGCCGAGGTGCCGTCGTCTGTGATCGGGATGGACCGCCACCGGCTCAAATAGCCCGGTCTTGTTGAGCTCATCGGGCCAGGTCACACAAAAGGCAGCCAACTGCCCGTCGGGGGCCTCGACCAGGAATTCCCGAGCCGGGTCGTACCCCGGCGATTCCATCACTCTGCGATACAGCTCGGGGGTCCATGACGACTCAAAGCCTGCGGCGTGTAGCTCGGACACCGGTCCGGCTTCCGCAACGCCCCGGACAGTCCTGATCTTGTAGCCGGGTGGGAGTTCCGGCTCTGGCAAGTCCGATAGGGAACGTCGCGACAACATGACGATTTCCTCGTCTTGAGCGATCCAGCCCAGACCTTCGATCGTTTTGACACGGGCCATGTCATCCTCGAAGGCATCAGTCTCGATGGATGTGGCCGTCGAGCCTCTCGCTCTCATGAGTTTCGACAACTCGTCCTCGGCCCAAGTGTTGATCTCCAACTCCAAGCCAGGGGCATCGTCGCGGATCCCAGGTGAGATCTGTGGATCCAGTCCAGCACCACGCGGATCAAGGAGAACCCAACCCGCTATTGCACCGGTGCCGTCTTCCCACAGATGTACCAGTTGGTGCGGATCATCCCGCCGCAGCGCGTTGTAAATCCGGTGCGGGATATCACCAGGGTGCATCAACCCGCAGCGGCCGTGCTCCCTGATCTGGAGTGAGGTGAACCGCTGTAGCTTTGCCAGGTCGGCGCCACCACTGAACGCACGTCTCTTCACGAGCTGCACAACGCAATCTCAGCTGCCTGCAACAGCGACCCGGCGACTGGGACTCCTAGCGCCTCCAGCTCCTCACGATGGTGACTTCCCCCGTCGTACAGAACGCAGGGGATTCCGGCTGCTATCGCCGCATGAGCATCGTCGAGGGCATCGCCGATCATCGCCGCGCCATCGCCTCCGAGTTCATCTAGGTGGATCTCCAGCAGTCGCTCCTTGGTTTCACCAGCGTCTCTGGTGTTGCCGTCGATACGCACCATCGCTCCATCAAGACCGTGTCGAACCACCTCGGGAACCAGATGGTCATGCCACCACATCGACAGTATCGACTGGGTCGCACCCGCCGCGGTGACAGCCTCGATCGCGGCCAACGCATCGGCGGTGAGCGGAATCTGGTCGAGGGCGTCGGCGTAGGCAGCGTGGAATGTGCTGTCGATGCCATCCCATTCGGCATCGGTCACCGGCCGATTCAACAGTCTGTCGTAGAACACCCGCACCGGTCGGGTGTAGTGGTCGCGATAGTCCGCTGCCGTGATCAGCTGCGCCCCGAGTTCCGCCAATGAGGCGTTGACCGCGGCGACAACCGCAGGAAGGTCGTCGACCAGCGTCCCGTTCCAATCCCAAATGACATGGCGCATAGTGCGAGAACTTAGTAGCGTCGGAGGTCCGCCGATTCTGATTGAGGCCATGCGCAACTACCAAATAGGTGACAAAGACCTGGACCGCAGGCTTGA
>RCNF010000151.1_pt1 | contig 31877 bp, 34 predicted proteins | sample 2041311 | NCBI WGS metagenome assembly RCNF01 (sample SAMN09708228, study PRJNA481090) | Marine sediment metagenome, whole genome shotgun sequencing project. | biome: marine sediment; feature: ocean; material: sediment; isolation source: Sewage treatment plant 2 marine sediment (STP2) ...
CGAGATGAGGCGGCAGGCTGCGCTGGAGAAAGCGACGGAAATCGTAAGCCCTCCGGAACACACGATCGGTAGCCGCCAGAGGTAGCAGCCCGCTGTGATCGACTCCTTCAAACAGGACAGGGGATCGTTGTGCGGCAGCCTCCGTCATCCTGGGCAGGAAGAAGACTGGAGCCGCATCGGCGACCACAACAGCCGCACGGTCTGCCAGAGCCGCCACCAAGCCACGTCCGCCACCGGCATGTTGCTCTATATAGGGATAGTGAACGGCGTTGGTCGTAGCTAGGTGGTTCTCCAGATCGGCGATTCCATCAATAATGAAGGCGTGGGAACGTGCTGTCGCCCACCGGTAATCGAGGCGCAAGGCTGACAGAATCAGTAGCGGCAGCCCAAGGTGACGAGACCAATCTGCGGCATGCTGCAGCGCGAAGTTGGATCGGGTCCGTCGGTAGGCGGTCATCCAATACAGAACATACGACCCATCGCTGTTTCGAGGTTTGTCGTTGAGTGGAGATATGCGAAGCGGCGGCACAGTAAATGAGGACATCACTAGCTATTCGATACTGCCCGCGTGACGGACTAGCCAGCCGATGGTCGCCACACGGTTGGATCATCGTCTGGGGGAATGATCTGTTTGATTGGTTTGGCAGGGACAGCGATAACTAGAGTTGCCCTGTGGTTGCATCGAAAATGCCAACGGCCGATGTCGACGTCACGATTGGACTCGTCCGTGAGCTTCTCGCCGCACAACATCCAGATCTCGCGGAGCTAGGCCTCCGTGAACTAGCCAATGGATGGGACAACGTCTTGTTTCGTCTTGGGGATGACCTGACAGTCCGCCTGCCCCGCCGCGCCGAGGCCGCTGTACTCGTTCAGCATGAGCAAGCGTGGCTCCCCCGGCTGGCCCCTCGGCTTCCCGTCCCCGTGCCGGTACCCCTCCGCGTGGGAAGGCCAGGCGAGGGATACCCGTGGGCGTGGTCAATCCTGCCGTGGCTCGATGGTGAGACGATCGGCGCAGCACCGGTCACCGACAAGACCCGCCTAGCCCGCGACCTCGGCCAGTTCCTCGGGGCACTGCATACGCCGGCCCCTCCGGACGCACCGATCAACCCGCACCGGGCGGGACCCTTGGCCGATCGTTCCGCAGTAACGATGAAGCGGATCGAAGAGCTCAAGGCTGTGGTCTCCGATGCAGGGAAGATCGCGCGCCGATGGCTTGCAGCAGTGACACTGGACGAGTGGTGCGGACCAGCGATGTGGGCGCACGGCGATCTCCACCCGCTCAACCTGCTGCAACGCGACGATCGCCTGGCGGCGGTGCTCGATTTTGGCGACGTCACCAGCGGCGACCCCGCCAATGATCTCAGTGTCGCCTGGATGCTGTTCGACGCGGGCGATCGAGAGGTGTTCCGCGCCGCAGCGGCCACACCGGTACGCCCGATCGATGACACGACGTGGGAGCGGGCGAGAGCATGGGCACTGTCGACCGCTGTCTTGTTTCTACAAGCGTCAGCCGATAACCCGGCATTGCACAGGGTCGGCGAGTTCACGCTCGCAGCTGTGTTGGCTGACTACGCGGACTAGCTGAGCAGCGCAAGTACCGCAGCTGGATCGCCAGGTTCTAGCGAGGCACCTTGGTACGTTTGAACTCGTTGAGATTCGTCCACTCGATAAGTTGGACGATCTGCTCGATCTCGTCAGGCTGATGGCGTTCCATGCATCGCACAAAGACGGCCTCGTCTCCCACAACGAAGGTCGGGACACCGAACACTTCCCACTTCTGGACCGCCTCTTGGTGCTCGGCAGCCAGTACCCCCTGTGGTCGCCCTGATGCGACTTCAGCCGCGATCTCCGTCGGCGCAAGATTGGCCGCAGCCGCAACAGCATGCAGTTCCGATTCGTCTCCGATGTCGGCCCCCCGTCCATGTCGCGCCTCGAACAGTTCGGTGTGGAACTGCAGGAATTGCTCTGACCAATTGTCGCGAACAGCAATTCCCCATTGGAGGGCGAGAACCCCTCGGGTGCCGTCGCTGCCAGATTCTCGTTCCCAGACATCTGGCTGATCAGCTTCGACCTTGGTCTGTGCAAGCGAGAAGGGCCGGAACGTCACATCCCAGTCCGCTCCGTCCCTAAGGCCATCGACAATCGATTCGTTGGCGTTGCGCGCAAACGGGCAGAGATAGTCAAACGTGATGGCGAAAGGCGCGGTCATGGTGGTCCTTCTTCTGTGTTCCGCCGGACGATATCAGCAGCAGATCGGGGCGGATGACGTCATCGATACTCTCGCTTGGTCGGTACCCTCGTTACATGGCGAAGAAAGAGCCCTCCAACGCGGTGCAACCGCTCACGGTGCGACCGGCACGACCGGCGACGCCGCGCCGATTGCCTGCGGCGATGGCTCTTGCTCTGCTCGCAGTCGGGGCCAGCGCCGGTTACCTGTTTGGCCTTCCCAACGACACATCAGAACAATCGGCGCAGGCAACGACATTGGCACCCGCAACGGTGCCCGTGGCACCGGCTGCACAGACGACTCCGGCTCACTACAACTGGCTCGAGCAACAACCTGCCGACACCGACCAAGACGCCTGGGCGGTGCACGGTGCGGTGGAGCTAAGCGACGATATGTTCCTGCTTGTGTCCGAGGACTACGAACATCCATTCCAAAGAGCGTTGTGGGTTTCGCCCGATGGTGAGACTTGGAACCTCGTCCGACTGGATCTAGGCCCAGAGGTCTTCATCACGGATCTCGATACCTACGACGGTGCGCTTCTGCTCTCTGGATGGCATGAAGGTGCCGCCGCCGTGTGGAGGTCGCAGCCTCTTGCACGTAGCGAAGAGCCGGTCTGGACAAGATGGTTGCTCCCCGCGACGCCACTCCAGTTCGGCAACTTGAGAGCGGAATTCTCTTCAGTTACCTCCGAAATCAATAGCGGCGGCGAGCTTGTGGTGACAACCGACGCCCATATCGATTTGAATGACACGCTGGTGGGACTTGGCGATGACATAGCGAACCTTCTGGAGTACGGCGAGCTCCCGGAGATTGCAGTGGCCGACTCACGACTGTGGATGCGCATCATCACCAAAGATGGCGTCGAATCTGTCTTCACAGAGCCGATCCCACCTACCGTCAAGATCCCTGCGGTCTCCGGCCACTACGGGACCGACGTGAGGGCACTCCCAGCAGGTTCAATGTGGACATCAAACGACGGTGCCACCTTCCTGCCCGTTGATCTGTCTGGGGTTCCCGCGGTGCCCAGCCCAATGGCGTTCGATGACATCTTTGTGAGCGTCATCGCCGACGGTACCGGCACCTACGAACTATGGAGCTCCGCAAGCGGAGCTACATGGACGTCAAGCTTGTGGGACGCCCCAGCTGAATGCGGTGGGTGGCAGGGCGTCGCGGTCGGGGGCAATGGCCTGTTCTTGGTGAACGATGTCTTTGACACCATCTGCCTCAGCAACAGCGGCACTGACTGGACCGTTCGCTCTTCGGTGTCAACCAGATTGTCATCCACGGCCGGGGTTTGGATCGAGGGCAGTCCTGAGGGATACCTGGCAGCCGTGCGCAACTCGCAGGAGTCCGCGGTCCTCACCTCAAACGACGGTTTCCAGTGGCGCCGGGTCGAGATGACTCCTGACATTCTCGTAACCCGCATGTTCCTGGTCGGCGACCGGTTGGTTGCAACGGCCCGACCGGTGGAGGGCATCACCCCACTACCGATGATCGTCTGGGTTGGCGAACTCGAGGACCAATGAGCGGCATCGTAAGAGCAACATCGTGCGGCGACGGGTGGCGAACGGGCACGTGGTCGGAGGATGAGGGGCTGCTTGCTTGCGTCACCAAGAAAGGCATGTCGGTCACCGACGTCATGAACGGTCCGGTTGCCGCCTTTGAGAACTGGGATAGCCCGCCGCTCGGTGTAGTTCTGGTTGCAACGGCATCGCTGGGCAATGATGAGGGAGAATAACGAGGAGGGTCACCGCGCCCTCCCGGTGACCCTCGCTCATGCTCCCCTCCCGTGAACATCGCTCGGTCACCGACGAGCTGAGCAAAAGATAGCAACCTCGCCCGGTCGGATGTCGAGAATCTCGGCTTGCCTCCCACATGCTGGCAACAGTCAGCCCAACAACGCAATGTCCGGCGTCCAACTTGTGGGCTACCCTCATCTTCATGGAAGAAGAACGCATTGGCCTTTTCATCGACTACGAAAACCTAGCCATTGGAGCTCGTGACGACCTCGGCATTGAGTTTGACTTCAAACCGATTGCTGACGCCCTTGCCGAAAGAGGCCGTGTTGTGGTGCGCCGCGCCTACGCCGACTGGTCCTCTTTCCTAAAGGATCGCCAGATGCTCGCCGACAACCAGGTCGAGCTCATTGAAATCCCGCAACGCCGCGGCCGGATCCGTAAGAACGCCGCCGACATCAAGATGGCGGTCGACGCCGTCGAGCTGGCTTTTGAGCGTGACTACGTAACCGCCTTCGTCATCTGTACGGGTGATTCTGACTTCACCCCGCTGGTGCAGAAGCTGCGCGAACTCAACAAACGGGTTGTTGGCGTTGGGCTCAAGGCATCGACCTCAGCCATGTTGCCGCCGGCGTGCGACGAGTTCCTGTTCTATGAGAACCTGGGTGGGGTGGAACTCCCCAAGCCGAAGAAAAAGACGGCAGCCAAGAAGGCAAAGAAGCCGGATACGGTCGCCGCGGTGAAACCTCAGGCATCGGAGGACGTAGCCGCACTCATCACGACAACACTGGCCGGTCTGCAGAGATCGACAGACGGCACAGTTCGCTCCTCGTCCTTGAAGCGGGCGCTGCTCCGCAAGGACCCGACCTTTAGCGAAGCTGAGCACGGTTTCCGGGCGTTTGGAGAACTACTCCGCCACCTCGCCACCAACTCGATCATCGAGCTCAGCGACGACGGCACCCGCGGTGATCCGTCTGTCGACTTCCCCAAGACCGATGGCGTCAGCAAGGACTTCGATCTTCTGGTTGAGGTGGTTGGCAAGGGTGGTCCGCAGCCACTGTCGGGTATGAAGGATCAGCTCCGCAAGCGACAGACCGACTTCAACGAGCGTCGCCTCGGGTACTCAGGATTCCTGCGTTACGTGCAGGCAGCCAGCGCCCGTGGTGTGGTTAACTTGAAATGGGACGACGAATCCGGCGATTACATCGTGTCGATCCCGGAATAGACCCGGCCATACTCTCAAAGCTCGCGCTGCTCGGCCCAGTGCACGGCGAGCCAGAGAGCGGCGGCGGTTAATCCGATGGTCACCAATGTCGCTGGGATGTATTCCGAGAATGCGGTGTCCCGGACCAGGCCATCAGCGGCGCCAACCAAGTAGCTGGGTAGCCACTCGGCAACGGCCGGAGCAACGCCAATGATCGGAAGAAGCAGAAGGATGCCGATCGAAATCATCACTGTGAACAGCACCGATTTTGACTTGCCGGCGACTGCGGCAACTAACGCCATCGCAAAGATCAAGTAGAGGCAGCCGAGCAGGGTTCCGAGGAACCAGCCGCTGATCGATAGCGAGCCCAGCAGCACGATCGACTCGTAGAGAGCGGCAATCGAGCCCAGGATGAACGAAACGACGACGGCCGCTGTGATCACTACATACCTTGGCAAAATGATGTCCCGGACCCTCGCCACCCTGGTCCGCAGGAAGATCCCCATTTGTGGCTTCGCATCAAAGGCGAGGGCCGCCGCAGCGATACCTACCGAGACAAGCAAACCGATCTGGGCGGCGTTGGCTACGTAGCTTGTGATCCCGTCAGCAGCGACTGGATCGGGGACGATGATTTCGACACCGCCGCCAAAGTTCTCGACGATCTCTTTCATGTACCGGGCGGTAATCGGTCCCAGCAACCCAAAGAAGACGTAGACACCGACAATTCCAATGACACGCTTGGTGCGGATCAGCCGCAGCCACTCCAGACGCCACAGATTCATCACACGAATGCGGCTCATCGCACGAATACGGCTCATCGTACGACCTCCAAGAACACGTCCTCAAGTGATGGCGCCTCCGGGGCCAGCGACACCACATGAGCCCCCGCGGCGGCAAGCGAGGTCACCAGATTTCCCTCCAGGACCGGCAGACTCTCCCCGGTCACTCGGATGAGCTCTGTATCAACAACAGTCACATCGTGAATCCATTCGATGGCTGCCAGGCGATCGACAACGGGCTCGAGGGGAGGCCGGAGCCGTACCAGATAGCCGGGCTGGGCATGCCCGACCAGGAGATTCTGCAACGTGCCTTCAAAGACCAGCTCCCCCTGGCGCAGAATGCCAACGGTGTCGCACACCTCCTGAACGTCGGCAAGGATGTGACTGGAGAACACGACCGTGGCATCCCCCCGCAACCGGGCGATCAGATCAAGCACCTCGCGCCGCCCCAGTGGATCAAGTGCCGAGCATGGCTCGTCCATCAAAACAAGCTCGGGCTTGGCGACCAGAGACGCAGCCAAGCCGAGACGTTGCAGCATGCCCCGAGAGAAACCGCCGACCGGTCGATCCGCATCCTCGGCGATACCCGCCAATTCGAGCATCTCGGCTACCCGGGCTTCGTCGCCGCTACCTGTACTTATCGTGAGGGCCAGATCAACAACCTCACGCGCGCTCAGCCAAGCATCAAACAATGGGGTATCAGGGAGGACGCCAACCTCTTGCGTTGCGATCGCCATGGAACCACTCGTTGCTTGCCGTAGTCCGGCCAAGATGCCAAGCAACGTCGTCTTGCCCGCACCGTTGGGGCCAACCAAGCCATAAACCGAGCCACGTGCAACGTTGAGATCGACCGACCGTAACGCATGCGTTTCCTTATAGGTCTTGGATAGCGCCCTGGTTTGGATCATCGGCGTGACCCGGGTTCCCGACCAATCAGCAGGTAGACGATGCCACCAAGCGGGACCGACAGAACAACGATCAGGCGCCACAGCCACTTCGGCAGATGCCGAACCTCGCCGCGGGAAATGTCGACCCAGCAATAGACGACGAAAGCAAGCACGAGCACGATTAGTGGTGCGATAGCGGCGATGTTGACTTCAGACACGGAGACCTCGCTGACAACTTGTTCTAGTTATTATATAACAATTGCAGAACAGCAGTCAACCCCATCAACGAACTTGCGTACATCCCACCGAGATCCCGTCGCCAGCTACGCAAGAACGAGAGACAACGGCACCTTCTGTGAACTTGCGTAGATCCCACCGAGATCCCGTCGCCGGCTACGCAAGAACCAGGAGATCCCTAGGCGCTGCGCAGGGCCTCAGTCGGGGACATGCGGGCGGCCCGCACGGCTGGGTACAGCCCGGCGACCGCACCTATCAACAGGGCGGCGGCCATTCCTCCACCGATGGCGACTGGCGGGATAAGCACACTCCAACCTTTCACATTGGCGTACACCCCGGTGACCGCCCACCCGAGGGCAACCCCGCCAACACCGCCAACCGCCGAAAGCAATAGCGCCTCACCAAGGAACTGAACGGCAACGTGACGCTTTGTCGCTCCCAGCGCTCGTCGTAGCCCAATCTCAGATCGACGTTCGAGAACCGAGATCACCATGACATTTGCGATCCCAACACCGCCCACAAGCAAAGCCACCCCACCAAGTCCCAGGAACAACGCCGTGAAGGCATCATCCGCCGCTTCCTTTGCCTCAAGAGCATCGGAAGGCCTGGCAACTTCGACCTCTTCGGGGTTCTGCGGATTGGCAGTCGCCGACAAAACCGCGGTCACCTCATCGATGAAATCAGGGTCGGCACGCACCAAGATCGAAGAAGGCACTACCTCATGATCGAGGAAGTCCTCCGCGGTGGTCAGGCCGATCAATGCCGCCCGATCGAGATCGGGGTTGAGCTCGAACTCATCGAGCACACCAATCACGGTGAACCATTGGCCACCAAGCCAAATCTGTTGGGTCCCGGTCACTTCATGGATAGCAAGACGCGCTGCGGCAACCGACCCCAACACCGCTGTTGGATAGGTAGCCGTCGCCGCGTCAAGGAACTTGCCGTCAGCCATGCTGCCCGCCAGCGTCTCCAGAAGGTTGACGTCGACGGCCTGCACTGTGATGCCACCTGTCTGGCCCTCTGGGACGAAATCCGACTTGTAGACGTTGGCATCAACCGAGCTGATCGTGCTTGTCTGCTCGACCGGGCCGATCCGAGAAATCATCCCGGCGGCTTCCGTTGGCAACTCGCCGCTTCCGATACCGATCCCACTACCCGCCTGCACCGTAAGGAGATTGGTACCCAGCCGATCCAGTTGCGCCAAGAGGTCCGATTTTGACGACTCGGACAGCCCGAGCACGCCGACCATCGCGGCGATACCGATCATGATGCCAAGGGCCGACAACGCCGCACGCAGCTTGCGTGTTTGCAGACCCACGCTGGCGGTCCGGAATGCGTCGGCGCTGTGGAGGCGCGACGGTTCCAGCCCATTTCCGTTACTCATGACGACCGCCCGAGTCGTATTCAATGCGGCCATCGCGGAGGCCAGCCGTGCGGGGAAACGCCTCGGCGATCTCTTTGTTGTGGGTAATAACCACAAAGGTCACACCCTCATCGTTGATCTGACGGATCAAGTCAACGATGGCATCGCTGTTCTTGGTATCGAGGTTTCCGGTCGGCTCGTCGGCGAGGACGATCGAAGGGGTACCGACGAGGGCACGAGCAACGGCGACTCGCTGCCGCTCCCCGCCAGACAGTTTGGTCGCCACATGGCCGAGGCGATGGCCGAGGCCGACGCGGGTCAACGCCCGATGAGCAAGGTCGCGCCGATCCGACACGTTCATGCCCGTGTACAGCAGACCGTCAGCAACGTTGTCCAGGGCGGTATAGCCGCTCAGCAAATGGAACTGTTGGAACACAAAACCGATATGGCGTGCTCGCAATGCTGATAGGTCCTTGTCGCTGAGTTCTTCGATGTTGTATCCGGCAACCGTCACTTGGCCAGCGGTTGGTAGATCCAGTGTTCCCATGATGTGCAGCAACGTCGATTTGCCGCTGCCTGAGGGGCCAACAACACCAACCAGCTCACCGCGGGTCACCGAGAAGTCGACACCACGCAGGGCCCGCACCGGCGGCGTGGACGGGTACTCCTTGGTGACACCATGCAGCGACAGAACCACATCCGAGCCGGAGGCCGGTGCTGGTCTATCTGCCGTCATCGTGGATGTCACGGGACCACCACCATGTCACCAACCGAAAGGCCGGATGACTCGACCTCGACAAGACCATCAGCGTAGAAGCCCGGCTCAACTGCAACCAGCTGAGTGCCCGAGCCGGTGTCGACCTCAACGGCGTAGCCGCCCTCGGCCAGCGCTACCAACGCCGAGACCGGGACCGCCATAACGTTCGATACAGAGTCGGAAACAACCTCGACGTCCACGGGAGCCTCATCCAATCCAACCGCAACCGCGGGATCAACGAGGACAATCTTCACCTCGAAAGTCGCCTCACCCTGACCACCGCTGGCCACAGAAGCCACCGACAGAACAGTGCCTGCGGCATCGCTGCCGTCTGGCATTTCGATGACCACTTCCTGGCCGACGGCAAGAAGTCCCTGGTCGGCGGCAGGCAGGTCAAATGTCACAAACTTGTCAGCCGAGGAAATGCCAAGAACGGGAGTGCCGGCATTCACGGCTGAACCAACTGAGACCAGCACATCGTTGACCTGAACCATGGAAGAGAGGAAGACGATCTCGCCCAGGTTCACTACACCGTCGGCCTCGACACCGGTGTCTGCCTGCCAGCTGAGCACCGCACCCTTCGTATTGGAATCCCAGCTCCCATCGACCGTTCCGGGGTCATATCCCAGCGCGGCAAGAGCCTGTTCAAGCTGAAGCACGTCCCCGCCCTGGAGGGCGGCACCGGTCGAGATGGTCACGATGGACTGGCCCTGATTGACTGACTGGCCTATCTCGACCGCCACCGAGAGAACCTCTGCTTGGGCCGGGATGAAGATGACATCGCCAAGACTGACCTGTCCGTCTTCCTCGACGCCAAGCTCCTCCTGCCACCGCTCGACCATGGTCTCGGTGTAGTCGGTGAACTCCTCATCAACGGTCGCCAGCAGGTCTGGGTCATGACCAAGGCCAACAAGCGCTGTCTCCAGCTGGAGTACGTCGGTACCCGTCATGTTCTCGGAAAGGTCGCGCAGAGTTCGGTACGCCGGTATCTCTCCGTACATGACGACGACAGGTTCGCCGTCGACGCGGTAAAGGACGTCCCCCTGCTCGAGGGTTTCCCCGGCAGCGACTACCTCGGTGACGACACCATTGACATTGCCGCCAATGGCCATCGAGTCCTCGGTAGCCGTCAGGTCTCGGTAGGCGGGCAGCTCACCGTAGAGAAGCACAACCGGCTCGTTGTCGATGGTGAGAAATACGTCGCCCTGCTCGATCATTGTCCCGACACCAGCGGTGCTGGTGACGGTTCCCGGCGCCGGACTCGTCACCGGATCACCATCGTCGGTACCCAGCGTCCCATCGAACGAATCCATCTGAATGAGATCGGTTTGCACCACTTCATCGAACGTAAGGGTCACGGCCTCATTTGCCAGGCCGGACCCGGAATCGTTGCCAAGCAGCATGACGGCGGCCACGGCCCCAACCGCAACAACTGCAAGCCCGCCAAGCCACCAACCCAAGCGTGACCGCTTTGGTACGGGCAGGTCGCTGTAGCCACCCTCATCGTCTGTGGGCGAGATGTCCCCTTCTCTCGTGCGCTTCATCGTGCTCCCATCAAGTTTCATTCGCCGTTACCTCCACCGGGACGACCGAGTCCGCCGCCGGGGAGACCCCCGAGGATATCGCCACAAACCTCTTGCGCAGCCAGGTAGTCCGGATCGTCTCTATCGATGTCGCCGAAGGGACCGCCACCACCCCCTGCGCCAGCTTCCCCACCCGAGCCGGGACCAGAGTTGGTGAGGTCGGGATCGTCCATGTCGTAGCCGTTGTCACGCATACAGGCCGCGTACTCGACCATCGTGTCTTGCAGTTCGGTCACGTCGATCTCACCACGACCGCCGAACCCGAGTGCCACACCCTCCAGGCTCTCTTGGCACTGATCCATGGCGGCTCGAAATGCCTCACGATCGATCTCGCCACCATCAGCAGCAGGTGCACCACGCAGGCCACCAAACTGAACGTTGCCGCTGGCATCAACCGTTGGATCTTCGATTTCGACGCCGTTGTCACGGAGACATGCGGCCAGGTCCAACATTGCTTGTTCAGCGTCCACTTCGACGTCTCCAGTCGCAACGGCATCACTTGCCACCGTGGTGTCGGTGGTCTCCAGCGAAGCCACGCCGGCGTCGGCGACGGATCCCCCGCAGGCTGTCGCAACTAGTCCGAGCGCAAAGAGCAGCACGAAGAGTCTTGTCCTCATCAGATTCCCTTTCAGGTTTGTCACGACAGCTTGCCCCGCATAAACCCGAAGTATCTGAAGACGACCTAAGAATCCGCTGAGAAAGCGGCCATCCCCGCACCCCCACGAGGCATCTCTGGAATCAGCCGCTGATCCCTGGAGGGCCTTTACCTTCGGGGCCCGTTCCGGCGAGGACGTCCTGACACGGGGCCAATGCGGACTTGAAGTCGGGGTCATCCCGATCCAATTCGCCGAATGGCCCTACACCGCCGCCCCCACCACCGGGACCGCTGTTGGCGAAGTCGGGGTCGGGCATGTCATACCCGTTCTCCCGCATGCACTGGGCGAATTCGAGGAACACATCTTGCTCAGAAGTGCGGTCACGATCGGCCTCAGAACGAAGCGCCACGCCTTGCAGCTCGCCTTCGCAAGCCTCGCGGGCAGCGTCTATCTCTTCCGGAGTGACATCTCCTTCGATGGCGCTGCGCAACCGCCCGAATCCGACGTTCCCGTCGGCATCCACGGTCGGATCGTCAATCTCGATACCATTTTCACGCATACAAGCGGCGAAGGCGAGCATGACCTGCTCCTGATCGACCTCGCCTGACCCAGCTGTCTCAGTCGTGGAAGTGTCAGCGTCGCCGTCGACCGCCGCAGCATCACCTTCTAGCGAGGCCACGGCGTCATCCGCGGTGTCGCCACTACATGCCGTAGCCAACAGACCGAATACCACGAGCGCAACCAGCAATCGACGTTTAATCATGTTCCTTCCAAAGTTGGAAGCATGATCACCGACCATCGTTGCTAATGCCCAATCGAAGGCTCGCCCAGGAGTGAGGACGGACTAACCCCCAGAGATGCCGGGGATGCCGGGGAGTGATTCCTCGCATGCCTCGAGCGCCACCTCGAAGTCTGGGTCATCAAGATCGAACTCGGGATAGAGCTGGCCATCGCCGGTGAGAGCAGAGAAGTCCGGATCAGGTAGATCGAACCCGTTGTCTCGCATACATGCTGAGAACGCAACCAGTTCATCCTGGAACTCTGTCTCGAACACCTGATCGAAACCGAAGTTCACACCTGCCAAAAAGGGAGCGCACGGCTCAAATGCCGCCTCTATCTCGGCTTGATCAACCTCGGCAAGGTCGCGCAGCGCCAGAAGATCGAATCCGACGTTGCCATCGGAATCGACGACCGGATCAGGAAAGTCGATACCACCGTCACGCATGCACGCCGCGAACTCCAAGACGGCAGCCTCGTCATTGCCGAGCTCGTCAGCTTCGCCAGGGGCTGCAGTGGTCGTGGTTGCCACGTCTTCTATTGAGGCGACCGCGTTGCCGTCGCCGGAATCGTCGCCTCCACATGCGGCTGCGACGAGGGCCAGAATGAGGACAAAGGCCCAATACGTTTTCTTCATTGTTCAATCTCCGTTTACGACCACGGGTCAGGATACGCCGAACCGCAGATTGCGCTGCCGGTGTCACCTTCTATGCTCGACTCATGCTGTGCTGCATTGGTGATCTTGTTGAAGACGTAGTTGTGTGGCCTGCCGCCGAGCTGATTCACGGAACCGACACCCCCGCTCGGGTGTTTCGGCGTCGCGGCGGCAGTGCTGCCAATGCTGCTGTCATCGCGGTGCGCGAAGGCCAACCGAGTCGTTTTGTTGGGCAAGTCGGTGATGACAGCCTGGGAACGATGCTCGCTGCCGCCATGGAACAAGCAGGGGTGGATGTGGTGCTGGCCAGAGGTGGCACTACCGGATCAATCGTCGTCATCGTTGACCAAACCGGGGAACGCACGATGCTGCCCGATCGCAGTGCGGCGACAGAACTAGCCTCACTTCCGGCCGGTGCGCTCGATGGTGTGACCTGGCTTCATGTTCCTGCATATTCCCTGATCGTCGAGCCGCTGGCGGCAACCACTCGCACCGCTATCGACATTGCCCGCCAGCGGGATATCCCGGTGAGTGTTGATGCCTCGTCAACCGGCCCGTTATCGGATTTCGGAGTCGACGGCTTCCTCGACATGATGAGATCGATAGAGCCCGATGTCTTCTTCTGCAACAAGGATGAGGCCGAGCTGCTCAACATCGACAGCCATTCGCCACTCGGCGGGGCGGGCCTCACCGTCATCAAGGCCGGAGCAGACCCGGTCGTAATAGTTGATCGTGACGGCAACGCCATCGAAATCCCCGTTCCCACTGTCGCTGCCGTTGCCGATACCACCGGTGCCGGCGACGCCTTCGCTGCAGGCTTTCTCTCGGCCACATTGGATGGCGCAGCACCAGCCGATGCTGCGATCGCAGCGAACCGTGTGGCGGCTACCGTTCTTCTTCGGCCCGGCGCAGGCAGCCACAACCACTGAAACCAGGAGAAACCGATGCCGCAACTCAAGATCAGCAGCGAGGTCCAAGAGGCACTCGACACGGGACAACCTGTCGTGGGGCTGGAGAGCACGATCTACAGCCATCTCGGTCTCCCCTCGCCCGCAAACCAGGAAGCCCTTGACCGCAGCACCAATGCGATTCGGACCCACGGGGCCGTTCCCGCGATCACGGCCATCCTCGACGGGGTGCCTTGCATCGGTCTCGAGGAATCAGAGCACGAACGCATCCTGGGACCAGCTCGCAAGACTGCCGAACGCGATATCGCCATTGCTATTGCCCAGAAGTGGCCGGTCGGGGCCACCACGGTGTCGGCCTCTCTTGCCTTGTGCGCTGCCGCAGGCATCAGCGTATTTGCCACCGGCGGCATTGGCGGAGTCCACCTCGGATCTGAGCTCACTGCTGATATCAGCGGCGACCTTGGTGCAATTGCACTCCATCCGGTCTTGACAGTGTGTGCCGGGGCCAAAGCGTTCCTCGATATTCCCAAGACCGTCGAATTCCTCGAGACAGAAGCAGTAACGGTTCTCGCTTACCAGACCGATGAATTCCCGATGTTCTATGCACGATCCAGCGGGGTGAAGGCACCAAATCGCGTGGACACTCCTGCCGCAGTCGCCGCCATCCTCGCCCAGCGGATCGTGTGGGATCAAGGCGGGGTGCTGCTGGCCGTTCCTGTTCCGGAGGCGGACGCAATCCCGACTCGGGAAATCCAAAATGCTATCGACACCGCGCTGGCACGGGCCCGCAATATCCATGGAGCGGCGATCACCCCGTTCGTCCTGGAGCAGATCGCCAAGATCACCGAAGGTCGCAGCATCCCAGCCAACCTGGCATTGGCCGAAAACAATGCAGCGGTCGCCGCACAGGTCGCCGTCGCGCTGTCGCATATGTCGGCCCAATAACGCTTCTAAGAGACCGCCGTGGTGACGGTGATGCCGGTCTCCTCGGCGGTCACCAGCTCCCACGACGCACCAGACCAGCTGAACTGATGCGTCTCGTAGCGAAAGCCATCGTGGGCGGTAACGACACCGACATCGATGCCAACAACACCGTCGCCAAGCTCAGCGGCTGGCGCCACCCACAGCATCACCGCGGTCGGATCAACCATCCCACCGTCGCCGACCAGCTCATCAGCTCGGCCGGCAGTAACGAACTCAACGACATCAACCGATGCGGCAATGGCGGTGCGGGTGATCTGGTCCATCTTGATCTCCTCACCAACAAGGGCGGTGGCGCTAGATACTGAATCACGCACATAGACATCGAGCTCACCACAGTGCAGAACACAAGCACGGTCGAGTGCCCGCGCCGACAATTCGGCGGCGACTTCCGCGGTGATCTCTGGTGCGGACACCGCGGGCTCCGCGGCGTCGGATCCACAGCCGACGGCGATGACTGCCACAACTATGCCCATCAGAACCGTACGAGTGTTCACCACGTCTCCTCTCGCCCAACCATGAGACGTCGTGACCCTCCGCCACGGTTCCGGCTCAGGCAGTCCCCTCTTCGACCCCGCGCTGTTTGTGGACGCGACCGGCCTCGCCACGCAACGACAGGCCGCTGCCCGCTCCGTAGCGAGCCTGGATGATCTCACCAACAATCGACACTGCCATCTCGGCTGGTGTCTCGGCACCAATGTCGAGACCCACCGGTCCATAGATCGTGTCCAGCTGCTCCTGGGACCATCCGTCAGCAGCAAGCCGCTCGAGCCGAGCTCCATGAGTACGACGGCTCCCTATCGCCCCGAGGTAGCGGATGGGTTTGTCGTGGACCGCCGCAAAGACCGGGTCCTCAAATCGGGGGTCATGGCTGAGCAGAACCACGTAGGTGCGACGATCCAAAGGGATCTTCTCAAACACCGCATCTGGCCAACCCATGATCACCTCATCGGCGTCGGGGAAACGATCGTCGGTCGCCCACATAGGACGAGCATCCGCAACGATGACCCGAAACCCGAGCTGGCGAGCCATAGTGGTCAACGGCTGGGCGTTGTGACCCGCTCCAAAAATGAGCATCACTGGTTGCGGGGCAACTACCTCGATGAATACGGAGGTATCGCCGTAGGCCAGCGTCCGGCTTTGTTCTCGCTTCATCAGAGCGGCAGCATCGCTGAGCACATCATCGGCGATCGCTTCGGGAACTGCACCAGACACAACGCCTTTTTCGAAGTCGATGACCGCCTTGACGCCGATCGCCTCGCCGGCAACGACCGTCGCCACGGCACCGAGACGTTCGGTTTCCATCAATCCCTTGGTGGCATCGATGTGACTCATAGCCACTTCTCGATGAAGACGTTGATCGTTCCCCCACAGGTGAGGCCTACCTCAAAGGCATCATCATCTGCGATGCCGTACGTGACGAGGCGGGGCTCCCCAGAGGCAAGGACCTCCTTGGCGTGGAAAAACACATCATTCTCGACGCAGCCACCGCTCACCGAACCTTCCATCTCCCCAGCCGAGGAGACCAAGAACTTCGAACCCTCAGGCCGTGGCGCTGATCCTTTGACACCGACAACGGTGGCAACGGCAACCTCTTTGCCCTGCGCCTTCCACTTTTCGTAGATCTGGATCTCAGTTCTCATCTAGTACTCCATGTGTCCTAATCAAGCCAGGTGTCGTGGGGTAGGTCTACCCGAGCCACCCGCAGAAACGCAAACGGGCTCACCTCAACGAAGTTGGCTACTCGTGACGTGTAGCAATCGGCATACTTCTCCACCTGGCGGGCAAACAAACTCTTGTCGATCCCAGCCCGCATTAGCGGACCCCAGGCCTCGTTACGGAGACGGGATGCCTCGACCGCAAGCGGGGTGATCTCCTCATCGAGTATCGCAATCTCCGCACGCAGCGAGTCGACCTTGCCCTTTTTCGCCACCACACCGACAGGCGGCTCGGCGTAGCCAAGCCGCTTGCGCTGTAGCGCAAGACGGACCGCTGATACCTCGGCCTCCAATGCCGATTTCTGGGCCATCAACTTCTCCAGCTTGATCTCGTCTGGTCGAAACGAGCGCAGGCTGGCAACCTCGCTCTCCAATTCCCGCAGAATCAAAGCGGTCCGCCATCGCAACAGCGCCTTGGAGAAGTGCACATCACCAAACAGGTGGTCACCCACATAGAGAATCTCGTCTCCGGACAATCCAAGAAAGGCCTCCACCTGACGGGCACAGCCGCCAAAGAACACACTGCCCGGCTCGATCGCACCACTGTGGGGTCGCAGCAACGCGGCTTCTTCGTCAACAACTTTGTAGAGCTGTTTGGTGGATGTGAAGAATGCTGGCTTGTCCGCGGAAACGATGATCGCTTCAAAAAGATCCCGCCACTTCATCCCTGCCGGGAGATATGGGTCAAACGCGTACTCCATGATCCGGACGGTGTACTCCCATTCCGAATTGGTGATCAGCATCAGTCGCTTGCCGGCGCGCAACTGATCAACGAGCGCCATTACCCCGTCGGGGTCCGGCTCGATGAAACGGGCCGGGTCGTCAAGGATGTCCTGCTTGAGATCGCCGTCTTGATGGGCACCATCCAGAGAGCTAGTCACGGCTTGATAGAGACCTCGGTATCCGATCCCCTTCTCGATGCGGCCCGCATCCATCAGATCAACGAGTTCGGCGTAGAGGCTCGCTTCGGACAAGGAAAACAAAGTGTTGACGAACTCGAAGCGGTCCTCGCCGAGATCCACCATGGTCCCTGCGTAAGTCCTCCGCATCTCGTCGTAGCCGAGGAAGGAGGTTCCGTGGGCGGCGCGGATTACGTAGCCGAACCGCGTTGCCTTCACCAGGTTGCCCTCTTCGAGGTCGATGGCCAGACCACGAATGACCGCATCGGAATCAAACTTGATGTCCTCGACCGGATAGCCCATCTCGAGAAGCTTGGACTTGGCGTGGGCGAAGGCCCGCGTCTCCCATTCGTCAACGTGATAGTGGACCAGGGTGTAGTCCATGTCGTATCCGATGGCTTTGATCGAGCGAAGATTGATGGTCCGGTTTACGAATATGCCGCGTTCCGGCCTGATCACCGATGAACTCATATCAAATCGGCCGATACGGCAGATACTCGGGAAACCACATTTCCTCCTCGATGCGTTGGTCCAAGTCGGCGACCGGCTCGGCAAGACCTTCGGCAACAGCCTGGTGAGCAACCGCTTTGGCAACCTGTAACGATGTTGCCCGGACGTCGGAGATCGAAGGATAGATCTGTCCTGCAGCCACCAACTCGGGGTCCACTGCATCGGCAAGCGCTTTGGACGCCGCCAGGAACATCTTGCCGCTCACCCGACTTGCACCCACCGTCAGTGCCCCAAGGCCCATCCCAGGAAAAACGAATACGTTGTTGGCCTGCCCAATCTCGTGGGTCACACCGTTGAACGACACCGCAGGGAAGGGACTCCCGGTGGCAACAATTGCCCTGCCATCGGTCCACTCGATTGCACTCGAGGGTGTCACCTCTGCGTGGCTCGTTGGGTTCGAAAGCGGCATGATGATGGGCCGCTCTGCATGAAGGGCCATCCTCCGAATCATCTCCTCCGTAAAGACACCAGGGATACCGCTGACCCCAATTAGTACGGAGGCACGGGCGTTGCGGACGACGTCGCGCAGATCTATCGGATAGTCGTCGATCTGCCAGTCTTTCACCGCCTCTGCGGACAATGCCAACCTTTGTTTGCCGGGTGGGAGATTGGGGCGGCCTTCAACGATCAGACCCCGACTGTCCAGAGTCATGATCCGCGCCTCGGCATCGGCTCGGGCAGCACCCTCGTCGACCATGGCCGTGGCAATCTGGCTACGGATGCCGATGCCGGCAGAACCGGCCCCGACGATGACGACACGTTGATCAGTGAGCTTCTCCCCGATGTGGCGAGTCGCCGCCATCAGACCAGCCACCACCATCGCCGCGGTGCCCTGGATGTCATCATTGAACGACGGTACGACCTCGCGGTACCTGTAGAGATTGTCGAAGCTGGTCTTGTTGGAGAAGTCCTCCCACTGCAGCAAGGCCCCGGGGAATACCGTTTGTACTGCCGCTACGAACTCTGCGACCAGTTCGTCGTACTCCTCGCCGCGCAGCCGCGGCTTGCGATAGCCGACGTACATCGGATCAGCCAACAACTCGGGGTTGTTGGTGCCGACATCCAGCGAAATAGGTATGCACCGGGTCGGATGAATGCCGGCAGCTGCGGCATACAGAGCCAGCTTGCCGACGGGAATCCCCATCCCGCCTGCTCCCTGATCGCCAATTCCCAGAATCCGCTCGTTGTCGGTGACCACAATCACCGGGTTGGATGACTTTGGCCTGCACCGCAACACATCGGCGATGCGGCCCTTGTCCCTTGGCGTCACATAGACACCCCGCGCACGGCGAAATATGCGACTCCAGTGGCGACACGCCAGCGCCACAGTAGGGGTGTAGATGAGGGGGACGGCCTGCTGGAGGTTCTCGATGAGGTACCTGTAAAACAGGGTCTCGTTGCGGTCCATCATCCCATTGAGGTAGATGTTCTTGTCCATCTCGGTGTGTTTGTACTCGAGCTGGTAAACGGCCCGCTCCACCTGTTCTTCGATTGTGAAGACACGGTCGGGAAGCATCCCGATCAACCCGAATGCTTCTCGTTCGGTGCGAGTAAACGCCGTGCCCTTGTTGAGCATCGATGTCTTGAGGAGTTCACTACCACGCGCTGCCACCGGCAGATATCGCTCTCCTGTCTCGGGATCGACGACGGGATGGGGGGAAGAGGTATCGCGCTTCATTGCTTCAGCTTACGGGGCGCCGCCGGTTTCGGCGTCACCGGCGTCGCAACAGCCTGCCCAACAGAAAGACTGTGGCCCCCATTGCAACACCCAATCCGATGGCCTGCGGGGTTCCCAAGATGATCTCCGAGTTCTCGATGTTTGCGTTCGCGGCAAGCAGAACGCCTATGCGAGAATCCGTAACGGTGCCTTCGATAGTGAGCATTTGACCAACGGCCGATTCGCTCATTTCTACGCCGCCGCCCACGATCATGTTTCCCGAGCCTGCTTGGCTCATCTCCAAGTCGCCGCCCACGATGAGCGCACCGGTACCACCCTCGTTGAGGCTGGCATCGCCACCGGCCACAATCAACAGAGCACCTGCCTCGCGCAGCGAGACATCTCCTGAAGTGCGAATAACGGGAACAAAGCCCTCTGAGAACTCTTGATTACTGCTGTCATCCATTGCTGTCTGCTCCTGGTTCCATCTCGTCGACGACGGCCTCTACCTCGATAGCTGCCGCCTGGATGCGGGCCCGGCAAAGACGGATCAGTTCGGCTGATCTTTTGACCTTGATGGCAAGCTCATCAACGTCGACCTGTTCTTCCTCGATCGCAGCGAGGATGCTCTCCAATTCTGCCAGGGCTTCCTTGTAGGTGATCTCACTGGCCATCGGCGGCCTCCTCCGTCTCTGTCACAACACTCTCGATTTCCCCGCCAACGACCGTGGTGCGCAACGTCGTCCCGGTGCCAACAGATGCCGGGCTGGTGACGAGCCTGCCATCGGCCGTTCTTGTGATCGACCAACCTTTGGCGAGAAGTCGATCCGGATCAAGCAGCCCCAACCGATGCTCGAGATCTGCCAGTTGGCCGTCCGCTGCGACCAGCGTCCGTAGCGCCGCTGCCCCAAGTACTCCAGACACTCTATCCAAGTCGCTGGTGGCTGCCGTCAGCTCACGAACTGATCCCCGCTCGATCTGCGCCGCCAGCGTCGTCAGCTTGTCGCCATCGCGCCGCAGATGATGCCGGGCTCCCCGAGCCGTCTGTGTCCGCACATCCGCAAGTCCTTGGCGGGCTCTTGCTCCGGCCGCAATCGACGATCGCGACAAGCGCTGTGTCGCATTCTCCAGGTGATGGCTGACCAATCCCAGCCGGGCCTGCACGCTACGGGCAGTGTGCGTGGCAAGGCGGTCGAGACGGTTGACAAAACTCGTAAGGTGATACACGAGTCCGGCGGCGCACGCGGTCGGCGTCTTGAAATCGCGGGCCACCATGTCGGCAACCGACACGTCAATCTCATGTCCAATTCCGGTCATTACCGGCGTTGGACAATGCGCAATCGCCAGCGCGATCTCCTCGCTGTCAAACGCAGCAAGATCGGTCTGTGCTCCCCCGCCGCGCACCACAGCAATGGCATCTACCTCGAAGCCGCCAAGGGTCCCGAGACCCCGCACGACGTCGGCAACCGCGTCCACACCCTGCACCCTCGCATCAAACAGCCGCACCTTCCAGGCAAACCCGCTTTGCTCCAGCTCGTGCACGAAATCAGCGTGAGCCGCACTACCGGCGCTGGTAATCAGACCGATACACAAAGGCACCAGCGGAACCGGGAGGGAAGGATTACGGGTCAAGTGACCCTGCTTGGTGAGCTGGCCAACCAGCCTGGCGCGTTCCGCAGCAAGCTTGCCAACAGTGAAGTCGGTGTCGATCCACGTCATCCGGAACTGGACCATCCCTCGCGGCGCATAGTGCGAGACTCGACCGCGGATTCTCACCGCAACGCCGTCGGTCATCCGTACCGCACCCGACCGAGCGAGCACCCGGTTCACGGCTATTTTCTCCGAGGCGAATAGCGTCACCGGAAGAATCGCAGGTGGCGCCTCCTCAGGATCAGTGTCAACAAGGGTGAAGTAAACATGGCCGCTGCTGGCCCGGCTCAGATCTCTGATCTCGCCCTGGACCCAGATCTCATCTGGAAAAGCACGGCTCACAGCCCGGCCGACGGTGTCGGCCAGTTCGGCAACGGAATAGGTAGTCGGATCCATCTGCAGAGACGCTACACATCCTGCCGGACAGGACACGAGATCTCGCCATCACATCTCGTGCGGAAAGGCCCGGCAACGCTAAGTTGACACTTCAATGGGGATCCTACGCACCAGACTCAGACAGGCCGCCAACTCGCGCGGCCAAACCGCGTTCATTACTGCCGCGCTCGTTATCGGTTTTATCGTCGGACTTGCCGTCGTACTGCTGGTCATTTTGGTGGAGGCAGCGGGCGAGAGCAGCCACTGGGTCCAGGAGCGAATCGGCAACAACGACATTGCATTTTTTGTCACGGTGCCGCTCGGGTTGCTTATCGCATGGACTATTGCACAGCGGCTGTCCCGCAACGTCGAGAGCGGCGGCGTAACCGAGACCATCTCCGCAGTCGGTCTCCGTGCCGGGTACCTGTCCACAAGAACCATCTTGCCCAAGCTTGCAAGCACCGCCGTAACGCTCGGTAGCGGTGGTAGCGGTGGTCGTGAAGGGCCGATTGTGATGATCGGCGCCGCTATTGGTTCCTCGCTGTCTCGATACACACGGTTTAGCGAAGATCGCATTCGAAGCCTTGTGGCCGCCGGGGCCGGCGCCGGCATCGGGGCGACGTTCAACGCACCCATTGCCGGGATGATGTTCGCCATGGAGGTCATCCTCGGCAATCTCGCCATCCGCCACCTCAACGCCGTGGTGATTGCATCAGTCGTTGCCGCGGTGACAACCCATACGCTGGTCGGCGAAGAGCAGATCTTGTCGTCGCCTCTGGGAACCTTTGAGGACCCGAGAGAGCTCATCCTGTACCTACTTCTCGGACTGATCGCCGTCGGCGCCGGGCTGCTGTTTGTCCGCATCCTCACCGCGGTCGGAGACCTCAAAGAGCGTTGGCAGTACCCCGGTTGGACTCGACCTGTCGCCGCTGGTCTGGTTGTGGCGACGATCAGCCTGGTTGACGATCGCGCTCTAGGCACCGGACAGAGCTTCCTCTCGGGCTTGATGAGAAATGCCAGTGTGAACGGTGCCGGCGACCTGGTGCTGTGGGCGCTGCCGATACTGGCTGTTCTCAAGATGGTCACCAGCGCGATGACACGGTCAGGTGGAGGGTCGGCGGGAACCTTCATGCCGAGCCTCTTCATCGGCGGCGTTCTCGGCACCACGCTCGCCGTCGCGGTCGATCCGATCTGGTTCACTGACCTGCAACCGGGTTCGTATGCAATGGTCGGAATGGCGGCAACGTTCGCAGCTGTAGCCCGGGCGCCGCTGACCGCGATCATCATGGTCTTTGAGATAACCGGTAACTATGCGTTGGTCCTGCCGTTGATGTTGGCGGCTTCGTTGGCGTCCTTTATCGCCGACCGTGTTAACCACGACAGCGTCTACACCATGCCGCTGACCAGGGCCGGCGTACATCTGGTCAAAAGTGAGGACGTCGATCTGCTCGACACCGTGACTGTTGGCGAAGTCATGACCCGTCTCGATGACACATTGCACCCGGCAATGACCATCAGCGAGGCGGCCCGATTCCTGGACGAATCCCGGCACCACGGGATGCCTGTGGTCGAAACGAATGGGAAGCTCGCCGGTGTCTTGACGTTGATCGACGTCGCCCTTGCCGAAGGTGACCCAGATGAGACGACTGTAGGCGACGCCATGACGGACCGTCCGATCACCGTAACCCCAACAATGCCCGTGTCCTCAGCCCTGGCCAGAATGGCTGCTCTGGGCGTGGGTCGGCTCCCGGTTGTCGACGACGTCGACCCCAGCCAGGTCGTCGGCATGTTCCGTCGCAATAGTGTCGTAGCCGCCTATCACCACGCATTGGGGGCCAGCACCGACCGGCACCTCTATCGCCAACGGCTGCGACAGCGGGTTCAGCCAGGGGCAACCTTCTATGAGGTCCCGGTGCCGCAGGCTTCGGCCGCCGCTGGGCAACGGGTTCGCGACCTTGATTGGCCGGAAGAAGCAGTACTGGTATCGATCCGTCGCGATGCTGCGGTCATCATCCCCCACGGGGACACCGCGATCCGGGTCAACGATACGATCACGGCATTTGGCCATGGCGACTCTCGGGTCGCCGTTGCGTTCATCCTGGAGCGAAAACTTCCACCCGAAGGCGAAGGCACTGATTGAACGTGAGCCAGCAATCCTTGTGGGCAACGGGCCATGCCGATAGATTCCCATGGTGACTGAACTACCAAATGTTGTGCCGGTCCTGATGTCCGGTGGTGAGGGGAGCCGACTGTGGCCAGCATCACGGTCCGATCGGCCAAAGCAATTCCAGCAACTGGTCGACGACCGGACCATGGTAAAGGCGACCCTCGATAGGCTTTCGGGTCTCGACGCAGCCATGCCGTTGGTGGTCGCCAACCAGGCACACATGTCGCTCGTAGCCGACGAACTCAGCGGCGCCGGTTTCGACCCGGATCGGATGATCTTGGAACCAATGGGGCGCAACACGGCCCCGGCGGCCGCGGTTGCCGCCCTGGAACTCACCAAGGATGACGATGACCCCATCATGCTCATCCTGCCCGCCGATCACATCATCGAGGACGTCGACGGATTCCATATTGCAGCCCGGCATGCTTGCAGACTCGCCGCCACCGGCATTCTGGTTACCTTTGGCATCGTGCCGACCAATCCCGAGACCGGATACGGCTATATCCGAGCCGGAGCCTCAATCGATGGGACGGCCTATCACGTTGACCAGTTCGTCGAAAAGCCAGACCTCGAGACGGCGCAGCGGTATCTGGAAGAAGGCAACTACCTGTGGAATAGCGGGATGTTTGCATTCCGCTGTTCCGATTATCTCGCGGCCCTCGCCGAGTTCGCCCCCGACATGCTCACTGGATGTGAATCCACAGTCGCCGCGGCGGACCGCAGCCAGGGGGTCCAGCTTGACGCCGAGTCGTTCGCAGCCACCCCTGCCAACTCGATCGACTACACCGTGATGGAGCGAACCAATAACGCAGCTGTTGTACCGCTCGATGTGGGCTGGAACGATGTCGGCTCATGGACCGCAATTTGGAACGTCGCGGCCGGCGACGAGAGCGGAAACGTGTTGGTCGGAGACGTCGTGGTCACCGATACCAAGAACTCCTATATTCGTTCCGACAGCAGGCTTGTCACCGTCGCTGGTCTCGAAGGTGTCGTGGTAGTTGAAACCGACGATGCTGTCCTCGTGACCACGATCGCCAATGCACAATCGGTGAAGGCGATAGTCGATATGCTAAAGGAACAAGACAGGCCCGAAGCGACGCGGTCTGTTCCCCGAGACAGATAAGGATTAGGACGTGGACCTGGTCTTCGTTGCAATTGGTTTTTTGGTTTCCGTAGCGGTTGCGGCCGTTCTGCTCACCAGGCAGCGAGCCCGGACCCGCCCCGACGACTACGAGGCAGGAACACCCACCCCAGCTCTTATCCCAAAACGGCAAGAGCGCCTCCTCGCCAAACTCGAACCTCTTCCCGAGATCCCCACTCTGATGGACCTGGTTCGTGAAGAGATCGCCGAAACTGGGGCAGCGACCGTCCCCGGCCACGAGGGCCTACCTGAGGGGGTGATCCTCAAGGTGTTTCGTCGTGACCACCTCGTCAGAGAACGGTGCACCCACGAGGGCTTTGCGTATGTCGTTGCCGAGGGTGTCGAACCAGCAGACGCCCTCGAAGCCGACGTCAGCCTGTATTGCGAGCTATGCGGACCGCTACCGGACGACGCCGGAACCGAACCTGACGAGCAAGCGTTAGGTCTCGAGGACTAGCCCCGAGTCTGCTCCGTAAATTCGCAAGCTGCGCCCGACGCAGCCAGCTACTCGGAGCGGTCGATATCGAGGACCAGTTCAATCTCCGCTTGGAGCCGGCTCATCTCGGCATATGCCTTGGCAAAGTCCTCAATCTGCTCGCTGCGCGGTGGGCACTCGAAGAAGGCAGCTTCCGCAATCTCGATCCACTGCGTAGCCACTTCGTCGATTGCTAGATCCGGGGTCGGGAGCAAGTCGGCTCGGTTGGCCCGCAGAAACACCAAGGTCTCGCCGCAGATCGACTGTGGTGAATCGGTTGCGGACAAATCTGCTTCATCGGGGATGGCATCCGAAATCCGTTCCCATGTCGCTTGCCAGTCGTCGACTGCCGGCCGATCGGCACCACAAGCTGAGAGAGCGACCACGATCAGGGCCATCAGTAGGACGAGGCGGTGAGGTACGGTGCGCAAAATCATGACCAGACAAGGTTAGCCCTGACCGATCGAGTCCCCTCCATCTGAGAAACCTAGGGCAGCAGCACCGAGCTGCCGCCGGCCGCGGGAAAGTAGATGACGAGGGTTACGGCCACCGTGACCAGACCCAACACCAGAACCGTTGAATACAGAACGGCAAGGAGCCGATCAAATCCGTCGGGTCCTTTGTTGGTTACTCGCATACAGCGATCGTATCACCGAGCCATACCGATTCACGGTTGCTTTGCAAGGGTATTGATACATCGAGAACGGAACCTCGCCGAGTAACGTGGTGCAACAACCTCATGGATTTCTGTTACACCTGCGGCAGCAAAACCGATCCCGACTGGGTCTTCTGTAGATCCTGTGGCAACGGCCTCGAAGAGACCGATGGCACAGTTGCTTCTGTCCCGGTCATTGTTCCTTCAGACTCCGACGCTCCGAAAGTCGAGCTGATCAGTCGCGGCTGGAGCGACGTTGTTGACATCGATACCGTCGAATACCCCACAGAGCTTGCCGACGACAACGACATCGCCGTGCCCCTTCCGGCGGGAGGCATCGAGATTACTGTCGATAGCATCACGGTCGTCGAAGAAGTGGCAGCCGAACCCGTCGCGACCGACCCATGGGATCACCTCCGCCCCCACGGCGAGCTTCCGCCTCTCCAGGACCGCACGACGACGGCTGCCCGGGTTAGCCAGATTGCGCTGTTGCTGGTTGCATTTGGCGCTTTGGCGGCTGCCGCGCTTCGGTTCTATCTCAACACAAAAATCGACGCCTTTGGCAATGGCAATGCAACAGCACGCTCGGTCGACGACATCAGGCTGGTGGCCAACGTCGGGCTGTTGGTATTCGCCGGCTTGGCTGCAGTCGCCATCGCGATTCTCGTGTGGTGGTTTGTGACGGTCCGCCCCAACGCCAATTTCCAACCCGGACCGGCCGGAGTCGCGGCACTGGTCGGCACCATCGCGGGCATTGCTCTGGTGGCAACGTTCTACTTCATCGAGCAGACGACGGTGGCCGAGGCACTCGCCGCCAATAGCCTCATCGTGCTTGGGCTCGGGGTGCTGATAGCCGCCTGCCTTGCCGCGGTACGCACTGTCGGTCGTATCGATCTCAGGGAACCGGTGTGAATCCGACCGATCGACCGGTGGTGGCAGTCTTTGGAGCCTCACAAGCTTTTCCCGGCGATGGCCACTACGAAGCGGGCGTCGACTGTGGACGGCAGCTTGCTGGCGCAGGCTTTGCCGTAGCAACCGGTGGCTACGGAGGCCTTATGGAGGCCGTTTGTAGGGGCGCCGCCGCAGCCGGCGGGGCGACCATTGGCGTTACCGCACCCTCGATCTTTCCAAAGCGGAGCGGGGCCAACGAATGGGTCCAGCACGAGATTGCCGCCGATGACCTGATCCACCGTATTTCAGTCCTAACCGACATCGCGGCGGGATACATCGCCATGCCGGGCAGCCTCGGCACGCTGGCCGAGTTGGTCATCGCATGGAACCTGGCGTTGGTTGCCCCGTTTTCCGACCAGTCGTTTGGCCCGATTGTGACAGTTGGCAAGACCTGGCATCAAGTGGTGCCGGATCTCACCAGAAGCTTGGGGGCGACCGACGACCTCGTCAAGACGGTCCTGACGGTCGAGGAAGCGGTTACGTATCTGACCAGCGCGTTAGCTCCGCTTCACTGACGACGGCTCGGGCCACCGCCGCAAGCTCAGCGAAGCGCCCGTCACCGCGACTGAGACCCAACTCGCACCGTGCTCGCGTCTATGTGAACGCAGCTCTGAAGTGGCCACCATTGCTTGGCCAGGTCCTGACTGGGTCGGATTCGAAGTTGCTCCTGCAGCCGGTGCTGCGACAATCACGGTCGAACCTTGGGACTCGATCTGGCTTCGGAAGGACACATAGAGGTGAAAACGTTCAGGCTGTGGCGCACCGCGGCGGCGACGACCGGTCTGCTGTCTGCTGCTGTGTTGATCTTTGCGGCAGGTGTCAGCGGCTCGGTAACCGCATCGATCTCTCCAAATGACACCGCAGAGACAATCGCGTCGGCCCTCTTGGACAACACCAACAACCTCGTTACCGGCAACTATGTGCTGCTCATCTCGGTCTTTTTTCTTGTCGTCTTCATTGGATACCTGAGATCTGCACTCCTCCCCGAAGAAGAAGGAGGAGGAGGAGAGAGTTGGCCGGCACTGATCGGGTTCGGCGGCGGGTTAGTTGCCGCTGGTGTTCTGTGCATCGTTGCGTTGATCGGTGTCGCCCAGGGCCAGATCACCGACTACGGCGCCGACCCTGTGGTCGCCCGTACGCTGGTCACCTTGGGCTGGAACGGGATCTGGATGACGGCCCCCGGCTTCGCCGCCCTCACCGCCGGCATGTCTCTCACCTCGCTTCGCCACGGAACTCTCCCCCGGTCTGTGGGATGGTTGGGTGCTGTTGCCGCGGTAATGCTGCTGACCCCGTTTTGGGGAATCGGGCTCATGGGTGCGTTGCTTTGGATGGCCGTAACGAGCATCGCCCTTGCGGTTCGGGAGCTACGAACCACCGAGGACTGACGACCGCTCTATTGTTCAAGCTATTGGAACCTGAGTGACGGAGGAAAGTCCCCGATGGCGACAGATGGCTTCTACCTTGGCGGCGTAATCGACGGCGCAACCGGTGACCGCACCGGAGACCTGGTCGACTACGACCCGAGCGACCTAACAACCCACGGCGTGATCGTCGGTATGACCGGCTCCGGCAAGACCGGTCTCGGCATCATCTACCTCGAAGAAGCACTGCTTGCGGGCATTCCAACTCTGATCATCGACCCCAAAGGGGACATGACCAATCTCCTGCTCACGTTCCCCGATCTGGCCCCATCGGACTTCGAGCCGTGGGTCGACGAGGGCGAGGCACGGAAAGGGGAAAAGACCGTTCCGGAGCTGGCCGCCGAGAAGGCGGCCCTGTGGACCAAAGGCCTGGGCTGGTGGGACCAGGACGGCTCCCGTATCAAAGAGTTGCGGGACAAGGCAGGTTTCACCATCTACACGCCTGGGTCCGGCGCCGGCGTGCCGCTCAACATCATCGGTTCACTCTCCTGCCCCGACATCAGCTGGGACACGGAAGCCGAGACACTGCGTGACGAAATCGAGGGGTTCGTCTCCGGCTTGCTTGGTCTGGTCGGCATCGAAGCTGATCCCATCTCGTCGCGGGAACACATCCTGATCGCCAACCTGGTCGAAAACGCCTGGAGAGCCGGGCGTGATCTCGACATGGCCTCGCTGCTAGCCGAGATCCAACGGCCGCCTCTGCGCAAACTCGGTGTCTTTGAAATCGACACGTTCTTCCCAGAGAAGGACCGCTTGGCACTCGCCATGAAGCTGAATGGCCTCGTTGCTTCCCCGGCATTTGCGAGCTGGGTAGAAGGACCCGACCTCGACATCGAGTCGTTGTTGTGGAAGGACGGCAAGCCGCAGGCGGCCATCGTGTACATCGCCCACCTCAGCGAAGAAGAGCGGCAGTTCGTCACCACGCTGGTGATGTCGAAGGTCATCACCTGGATGCGTACCCAAGCCGGGTCAGGTGACCTGCGCGCTCTGGTTTACATGGACGAAGTATTTGGTTTTGTGCCGCCGACGGCAGAGCCGCCGGCAAAGAAGCCCATCTTGACCATGCTCAAACAGGCAAGAGCATTTGGGGTGGGGATGCTGCTGTCGACGCAGAACCCGGTCGATCTTGACTACAAGGCAATGTCCAACGCAGGGACCTGGTGCATAGGACGGCTCCAGACAGAACGGGACAAGGCCAGGATTCTGGAAGCCCTGCAATCAGCCCGTGGCGATACTGACATTTCCGAACTCGATAGGACGATCTCCGGCTTGGACAAGCGGCAGTTCCTCCTCCACAACACCCATGAGCCCGAGCCAGTCCTGTTCACGACCCGCTGGGCGCTGTCGTACCTGCGGGGACCACTCACCCGAGAGCAGATCTCGACGCTGACCGACTATTCGGCCCCGGCTCCACAACCAGCCGGTGCGGCTGCAGACACACCGGCACCCGCACCCGAGCCGGCGCTTGGCAGCGACGAGACCCCGGTAATGCCCAAGATCGCAGACGGCGTACCGGTCTATCACCTGTCGGCAGACGCACCGTGGGGTGACCGGTTTGGAGTTTCGCCCGGTTCGACGCAATTCACTGCAGCACTGGCGGCACGAGTCCACCTCACCTACGACGAGCGGGTCGCCGATCTCGTTCACCAGGAAGAATGGGAAGCGATCATCATGCCGCTGGGCAACCGCCTCGATGCGGACACAGCCGTCTATGTGGACTACGACGACCGTGACTTCACTGAAACGGCACCTGAGACAGCCACCTACCTCATCCCTGAAGGGGCCATCGACAAGGCCTCATATTTCAAGAGCGCAGCGACGGCCATCAAGGAGTTTTTGTACCGCGGGCAGAAGATCACCATCTTCAAGAACCCGGGCTTGAAGCTGTACTCCCGTGCCGGCGAGACCCGGGATTCGTTCCTGACCCGCTGCGATGAGGCTGCCCAGACCGCGGCAGATGCGCAGGCGGCAACCCTGCGCGACAAATACGAGCGTCGGTTCACCACTATCAAGAATCAGATAGCGACAGCCGAACGACGTGCCGAGGAGATCGAAGTCGATCTGCAAGGTGCCAAGCAGAAGGAAATGATTGACGGCGCCAGCTCGGTGATCAACATCCTTCTTGGACGCAGAAGCACCAGATCCGTCACTGGATCGGCTCGCAATCGAGGAGCCACCAGGTCGAAAGAGGCACGCCTGCGTACCGCCCAGGCCAAAGCCGATGACAAATACACCGAGCTACAGACTCTCGAAGCGGACCTGGTCGAGGAACTCGAAGACATCAATGACAAGTGGGAAGACATCGGCGAACAGATCGACGAGATCGAAGTCGGACTCGAAAAGACCGACATCCAGATCGAAGAAACAGCTCTTGTCTGGCTTCCGGTCGAGTAGCCGACCACGACAAGATCGGTATCCTGCCGGTTCACGACGTAGACTGCTGCTCCAATCAGTATGAGGCAGGGGACAATGGACAACCGCCCGGCAATTGTTCAAATAGAAGAACACACCACAGACGAAGAAACCAGCGTCACCATCTCGTTGAGCTGGCAAGACGAGCACTTCTTTGGTACTGCATCGGGTAGCCCCGATGAATCCTCACGGGCGCGCCTGGTCGGTGAAGCAACGCTCCGTGCGGTCGAAGAAGTAGCCGAGCATCGAATCAAGCTGCAACTGGAGGCGGTGGCCACTACTGAGCTCGGGGCTACGCAGATCGCCATGGCTCAGGTCCTGATGGATGGCGTCCCGATCCCGCTGGTGGGAAGTGCCCTGCTTAGCGAGCACGACGCAACAGCGGCGACCGTGAAAGCGGTTCTGGACGCGATCAACCGTCAGCTAGTTCAGGTTCTGTAGCAAGGCAATCAGTCCTGCTGGGTTTGCGCCCACATCAGATCACGAATCGTGACCACACCGAGCAATTCGCCATCGGCCATCACCGGTAGATGCCGGTAGCCGGTCTCCAGCAACCAGGCCACACCTTCTGCAACAGTGACGTCAGGTTTGAAGGTGTCTGGGGACTCGCTCATCCATTCCTCAACGAGTGCCGCCCCCAGATCGGTGCCTTCTGAAACGGCGACGACAATGTCACGTTCAGTAAGGATGCCGGCTAACTCACGGTTGTCGATCACAACGATGTAATCGACCTCTTGATCGGCCATGGCTTCGGCTGCCTCGGCAAGAGTGCCTTCCGGGCCGACGATCTCGGTGGTTCCACCGACTAGTGCATGCAGGCGCATAGTCCCTCCGCTCGTTCCGACTGCACCGACACTACCTGTTGGATCCCTCGGAATGAAACTAGTCCGAGCGGCACCGACCGAGTCGGTTGAGACGGATGAGGGCAACTATTGCTACAGCCCCCACAACTCCGCTGATGCCGAACGCGGTCAACTCCATAGGAGGATGCTACAAGGAACCGTTACTGATACCGCTGGAGCTAGAGCAGGTCTTGCTCGCGGATGCCGAACGAGGGGTGACGGAGACGGCACAACGCCAACTTCTCGAGCTGACGGATGCGTTCCCGGGTTAGCTGGAACTCATCACCAATCTCTTCGAGAGTCCGGGGGACACC